>Ga0256405_10003977_pt1 | contig 28927 bp, 34 predicted proteins | sample RumenRJG_02DNA_FD_189096 | JGI IMG/M metagenome (GOLD analysis project Ga0256405, IMG submission 189096) | Bovine rumen microbial communities from Lethbridge, Alberta, Canada - RJG_02 | ecosystem: Host-associated > Mammals > Digestive system > Stomach > Rumen | place: Canada: Alberta... | reverse complement strand
GAAGTGGTATTGTGTGTCCTGAAAGGCATTTCGCCTGTTGTCACAGAAGACTCGGCTGAATAGCTTACGCCGTTTTCGGATATCGTGAAGTCGATGTCCGCATCCACCAGTTCATACCAGTCCCACTTCTTTATGCGCACTTCCAGCGGCTTTTCAGCACCGTCGATCCTGACTGAATATGTAGCGTACTTGTCGGCTTTTATCGAAATTTCGGCAGTGTCGCCATTTGTCCTGACTTCAAGATCATCTTCGCCGGGAATACGGTCATCGACCGTAAATTCGAGCGTATCAGCTTGAACTCCCTTAACGCGGATATTCAGCTTTATCCTGTCGCCACGGTGAAAGCGGGGCATGGTCAGCGCCGCAGCTACCGCGAGGGCAAGTATTATCACAACAATGACCGCTATTGTTATCTTCTTAGTTCTCATTGTTCGCCTCCGTAAGCCAGTTCTATATCTATGAACTGTACAACTATCTTGCAGACCTCTCCGTCAGCATCAAAACCCCAGTAAGTCGGGTATCTGCCGTCACCGAAGCCCGAATTGCATATGGGTATGTGAAGTTCGGTATCAGGTATCACCAAATCCAGCCTGTCACCGCCCTCACGCTGATATTTATGGTCGTTCTCATAACTATCCTTGAAAAGCGCTTCCATGAAATCGTAATAGGCATTGAACTCATCACCGTGTATCGCGGCGAGTTTTCGCAGATGTTCTACATAAGCCTTTTCAGCTGCCCTGTCACAGATACAGCCAAGTCCAGCATCCACGGGAAAGCCCCAGTAATCGCCATCTTCAAACTCTGCCAGTTCGGAAGTATCTTCCGTGCCTGTAAGTGCCAGTGAATACCTCACAGCCCTTTTCTCACTGAATTTTACCCGCATAGCGGCGTTCCTTGCACAGTCGCCGTTCATTTCGGGGATAATGCAAAGTTCAGCAGGGTATTCCCCCACAGGCACACGGATATAAAAACTCTCACTGCCGTCATAAAGGTATGCCAGAGGGTCAGCCGCTATTATCTCCCCCGTAGGCACGCTTAACGTACCAAAGGGATATCGGACGATACTAACGCCCGAGATAGCATCTCTTTCAAAGTATTCGTTAAAATCCACAGGACTTTCAAGTACTTTTCGGTACTTTTCAACATCTGCGAACCATTTTTCACTCGGCATATCTCATCCTCCCAAGTGGTCATTTTAAATGTCTTTAAATTGTAAAAAAAGTATAGCTATATTATAATGTATAAATTTCGTTTTGTCAATATATAACAACAACTATCAGTGCCTTGCTATGCAGAACGTCAGTTATTTATGGCGGAAAATATAATAACTCCGATCGTCATCAGAACTTCACAGCCGATAAACTGTACTGCGGGTCGGGCTTTTGTCCAAGCCATTCTTTCGGTTAAGATTGACAAATCTGCACAAAAATGTTATAATATAGCTATTCTGGTTTAACGTTTTTGCAGTAAGACAGGCGGTGCAGTTAATGGAAAAGATAAGAAAGCATATAATATTCCATGGCAGTGTGCAGGGTGTCGGTTTTCGATATACCGCCTACTATGCCGCTCAGCAGTTCGGCGTGACAGGCTGGGTGAAAAACCTTTACGACGGCACCGTTGAAGCCGAGTTTGAAGGCACCGAAGCCGATATCGACAGCACGGTTATGAGCATTGATAACGGCAGATTTATACGCATTGAAAGCATGGATGTCAAGCGTATCCCCACCGAGGGCGACTCCATGTTCAGAATACGATGAAAACGGAGTAGACACAACATGAAAAAGATCAATATAAATAAACTCAACAGCAAGGTCGCAGAACAGAACGGATATATCTCGGAGTGCAATGAGAAGTACGAAAAGAAACTCCGCCGTGCAGCCGAAAGGATAGCTGACGAACACCGCGAGCGTCCGATAATACTCCTTGCAGGACCCTCGGGCTCGGGCAAGACCACCACGGCGCTTAAAATAGATAATATGCTGGACGATATGGGCATACATACCCATACCATCTCTATGGACGACTATTTTCTGCCCAAGGGCTTTTTTGAGCATATAGTAAACGAGGACGGTTCACCCGATTATGAATCTCCCATGCGGATAGATATCAACAAGCTCAACGAGCATATGGAGAAGATATCCCGATGTGAGGAGGTAATGATACCTAAATTCAATTTCGCCGAGCAGTCATCATCCGACGGCTTCCTCTTCAAGCGAGGAAAAGATGATATCATCGTATTCGAGGGCATACACGCCCTTAATCCGCTTGTTACGGGCGGCGCAGGTGATTTCGCAAGATGTATGTACGTCAGTGTCCGCACACGTATCGAACTCAGTGACGGCACTCTCGTTCACCCGTCAATGATAAGACTTATGCGCAGGCTTATCCGCGATGAACGTTCAAGGGGCAGAGGTCCTGCGGAGACCTTTGATATGTTCAAAAGCGTTTCCCGCGGTGAGGAGCGGTTCATACTGCCTTTCAAGTACCGTGCCGAGGAAGAAAAGGAATTCTCGCTGGATACCTACATAGGCTATGAGCCCGCCGCATATAAGGGACTTCTGCTGGATAAGATGAGGAAAGTCAGCACGACCTACAAGGACTTCGATAAGTACAAGAGCATACTCAGCCTGCTTGAGGAAGTCGATCCCATAGATACCGAACTCATCGGCAATGACAGCCTTGTCAGGGAATTCCTCGGCGGAAGTATATATACCGATTAGGAGAAGCGATATGATAGGAAAACTGCTTTCCCGCGAGGAGTGTGCAAAATGCAGGCTCTGCTGCTGTTTTGACAGCTATGACCTCTGGGAGACCCCGATAATTGAAAAAAGCACCCATGATCGTATTATCAGTGGATTCAGACCCGATCAGGAATTTCTCGACCTTGAAGATCACTATCTGCTGAAAATGCAGAAAGAGCCCGACAGGGACTTGTATTACTGCTCACTGCTGGATCATGACAAGGGCTGTATAATGGGCACCGAAAAGCCCTTCGACTGCCGCATATGGCCTTTTCGTGTGATGGACCTGAACGGCACAAGGGTGATAGCACTTTCAACAGTCTGCCCCGTTGTGCAGACACGCCCCCTGTGTGAGATACAGGCTGTGGCAAAGGAACTTGCTCCGCAGATATTTGCATATGCGGACAGAGCACCGTTCGCGGTGAAAAAATATATCAGCGGCTATCCCATAATGGTCGCGGAGGAGTGTTGAAAATGACAGAGATAGATGTTGCCTGCCCCATGTGTGGGGACATTAACCGCGTTGAAAGCGGACTTTCCGCGGCGGTATGCCAGAGCTGCGGCGCAGCTTTTGCCGTACCAATGCAGAAAGCGGATATATATATTCCCGAAGAACAGCCTGTGAAAAATGCACCTGTATTTGAGATACGTGCAGGTGTTCTTGAAAAATATAACGGCAGTGACCCCGTGGTCTACGTACCCGATGGCGTTACAGCCATAGGCGCACAGGCTTTCAAGGACTGTGTAAATGTCCACAGGGTAGTCCTACCCGAGGGCGTTACCGAGATACAGAGCGCAGGCAACGGTATGTGGGGCGCATTTTTCGGCTGTACCTCCCTTGAAACAGTGGATATGCCGACTACCCTCACAAGGATAGGCTCAAACGCTTTCAACGGCTGTGTGAAGCTTTCAGCTATGGATATCCCCGATTCTGTCACCCTGATAGGTGCAGGGGCATTCAACGGCTGTTCCGAGCTTGCTTCCGTAAAACTCCCGAAAGCTATACACGAACTTGCAAATGATATCTTCCGCGGCTGTGTCTCCCTGACTACCATCAAGCTCCACGGAAATATCAAGAATATAGGCAGCTATGCCTTTGCCGACTGCCGTGAACTCCGTGCCCTCACTATCCCCCCGGGAATAAAGACCATCGGTGCTTACGCATTTTCGGGCTGTTTCGGTCTCACGGAGATACTTCTCCCCGGCACTGTGATATCCCTGGGTGCTTCTGCCTTTGCCGAGTGCCGCAATCTTTCGGTGGTGACAGTTCCCGCATCTATCGAAACTTTCGAGAATGACGGTTCTGGCGTAAGGACTTTTGCAGGGTGCAGTTCCCTCAGAAATGTAAATATGGGCAAACTGCCATATAATTATATGGACGTTTTCACAACTACCCCGTGGCTGGATCAGTTCCTTGTAAAGCAGGGTCTCTGCCGACACTGCGGCGGACATTTCAAGGGCGTTTTCAAAAAGACCTGCGAATCCTGCGGTCTGCCCAAGGATTATTGATATGGATATAAGAACCGAGCTCGAAGCGGTTGCGGATAAGGAATACCGCGATTTTCAAAGCAAGCTTCTGCCAAATGTGCCCGATGAAAAATTCCTCGGTGTGCGCACTCCCGATATCAGGAAACTTGCCAAAAAGCTGATAAAAAGCGGTGAAGTCGACAGCTTTCTGTCAGCCCTGCCCCATGAACTTTTTGACGAAAATCAGCTTCATTCCCTGATAGTTACCGAGATAAAGGACTTTGAAAAAGCACTGGAAGAAGTTGAAAGATTTCTGCCCTGCGTGGATAACTGGGCAACCTGTGACCAGCTGAATCCCAGAAGCTTCAAAGGCAGGCAGGCGGAACTTCTGCCCCGCATAAAACGCTGGATAGACAGCGGAAAATGCTATACCACGCGATTTGGCATGAAAATGCTGATGATGCACTATCTGGGCGAACATTTCAGACCCGAGTACCTTGAATGGGTATCCGCAGTCCGGTCCGAGGAATACTACGTAAACATGATGCAGGCATGGTTCTTTGCCGAAGCCCTTGCACAGAGGTACGATGAGGCACTCACCTTTATCACCGAGGCAAAACTAACCCCATGGGTAAACAACAAAGCCATACAAAAAGCTAAGGAGAGCCTGAAGATACCCGAGGACAGAAAAGTCTTCCTATCGGGCTTCAAGCGGAAATTGCCCAAATAGAACATATTTCAGGGCAGTAAATTTCTGTAAATTTGACATTGACAATCCTTACAGGATATGTTAAAATGATGACAATAGGATAAGTTAAGCAAGGACGCTGTAATTTTATATTACGGCGTCTTTGTCTTTTTTTGACGGAGGTGAGGGAATATGACAGCTCCTATAAAAGTACTTCTGGCGGAGAGTGATGCCGTCAGGCTGAAAAGATACAAGTCCATGTCCCTGTGGCGTGAACTTGGCATGACCGCGGAACAGACAGCCGCGAATACCCGTGAAGCGGTGGATGCGATAGAATGCGGCGGCATAGGTATAGCTGTGATAACAGACCGTCCCCCCGAGACAGATGCGGCTGTTATACTGAAAAAATGCACCGAAAAAGGCATTGCCGCCATCGTGATAGTCCCCCGTACCGAGGGCGCAGGGGTAGGCAGATATTTCTCCATGGGTGCCTGTGATGTCATAGCAGAGCCGCCCTCCCGCAGCAGACTTCGCCGCGCTGTCATGACGGCACTACGTCTTGCGTCAAAGGGCAAAGCGGGGGAAGAGTACTGCCGTGCCGCCGAAAAAGCATTTGCTGTTCTGGATAAGGGCAGTACAGGCTTCATATCAAAGCTCCGCGATTTTATAGCCCACAGCGAGGGAGAAACAGCCACAACAGGTTCAGCCGCCGAGTATTTCAGCTTCAACCGCGATTACTTCGGTAAACTGTTCAAGCAGGAAACGGGTATGACCTTCAACAGCTTCTACAACAGATTTCGCATCGAGTACGCCAAAGAGCTCCTTGAAACAGGGAAGTTCCGTGTCTGCGAGATAAGCGAACTTCTTGGCTTTTCGTCGGTAGACTATTTCACAGGGGTCTTCCGCAGGCAGACAGGTCTTACACCTACCCATTACCGCGAAAGTTCTGCGTTGAATATTACCCGATAGCACGCCATTGTGAACAGCGCGCTAAAGAGACAGCCCCAAAAATAAACGAGCCCCCGACCGCAAGCGGGGACTCGTTTTGCTGTTCAGATTATAAATTTCTTTGCCTTGTTTACGATGCTCCTGTCGTTCTCGTAAGCGAGCACCTGATTGCATCGGTCTATCTCGACCCAGCGTATCTCGGATATCTCGTCTTCCTGAGGACGGTAGTCGGTATTTTTTGCCTTGCCAATGAAGTATACCACGATCTTCTGGGTATCCTTGCGCGGCGAATAAGACACTATCTCACGGAACGTGGTGTCAAGGTTGACTTCAATGCCCGTCTCCTCGAAGATCTCGCGCTTAGCGGTCTCCTCCTCGGTCTCATTGCCCTCAACATGGCCTTTCGGGAAAGACCAGTGTCCGCTGTTGATGTGCTTTATCAGCAATATTTCCGTGTTGCCGTGGTACTTGCGGTACACAATGGCGCCACAGGATTTTTCATGCAGCATTATCTAGCTTCCTTTCTTTGCGAGCCTGCCTGTGCATAAATAGGACAGCTCCTTAGATGTATCAAATTAATTATACCACATTATCGGCGATTTGTCTATACCTATCGGGAAAATTACATTAACAATTCATAATTCATAATTCACAATTCATAATTGTTGGCAGGGAGATAACTTCGCAGTTCTTAGGATAGAATGCCAAAGAGGCAAAGCGCGCGGTTTATGCGACTGCGTCGGCATATGCCTCGCGCTAGCAGGCTTGCGGATGAGCACACCATCAGCAAAGCCGATGGTTAGAGGCAGAGCCTCTCGGTCAAGGCGCAAAAGCGACGTGACCACAATAAAAGCAAATAGCGGACTATCTACCGACCATATGCGCGGGCAATCTCAAAAATCTGAGCGTGCGCAAAACAAAAGCCCCGCATAAACTTAGTCCGTAAATATTGCCCGCGCCCGCCGTCAAACAGCGACAGCCACAGCCGACGCAGTCGCTGTTCTTTGACGGCTCGACCCGAACGGAGAGAGGGGCGACCCAACCCGCAGTACGTCCAAATATAATAGCAAACAAAAAGCCGACAGCCCGCCATAGCCGCGAGCCGTCGGCTTATAATTTTGTTTATAGCCTGTGCCTTTATTTCAGTGTGATATAAGGTGTCCAGTAAGCCTGATCGTATATATCGGTGAACTTGTATGTCAGCCTTACGTTGCCGCTGCCAACATCGGTATCGCTGATAGCCAGATCGCCCTTTACCGTTATCTGTTCGCCCAGCTTGTAGCTGTCCTGATATACGCCGTCATAGCTGTAATAATCGCAGAGCAGATCGATGGTGTCGCCGTCCTTGATCTCTATCTCGCCCTTTGCCACGGTATCGGTCTCGCCCTCAACATAAGCGTCAGTCGCACCGATGACCTCACCGTTGGGGTTCTCATCGGTGAATTTCAGTATAAGATCAACTCTGTCATCGTTGAGAAGAGCAGGAACATAGCCTGTGATGATGTAATCATCCTCGCCGTTTTCCACTGTATCGGTGTGATAGTATGCCGCAGGCTGACCGTTGATGGAGAGCCATCTCTTATCGGTATCGGCAACGAGCTTGCCGTCCTCAAAGCTGTACATATTATCAAGACCAAGGTCGATGTATCCGCTTCCGTCATCGTAGAAAAGGTTCAGGTCAAGGCTCTGTACCAGCGACCACTGATTTTCGGGAAGCTCCATCAGGTGCTTGCCGTCCTTTTCTTCCCATACCAGATTGTTTACATCGAAATAATTCAGCGAGAGATAGTCTGCTGTATCGCTGTCGGATATGGTATCCTCGTTCATGAAATCTGTGTTGTTCCTGTCAAGACCGTCAATGCTCCTGCCCGAATCGCCGAGGAAAGCACTGAGCAGTCCGCCGATGATGTCGGCACTGCCGCTTGAACCGCTGCTGCCGCTACCGAACAGCGAACCCAGAGGTGAACCCGTGCCGCCCGCAGCTATCTGACCGCTTGTCTCAAGCTTTGCAAACTGACGTATGCATTTGCTGTATTCGTCACCCATGCCGATAGCACTGTAGGTACTGCAAGCCGAATCCACAAAAGAAGTCCTCTTGTAAGGGAAGTATATGGATACGCCGTAAGCATTTGTCATGCTTGCAGAGGTACGGTTGTACTTTATCGCACCTTTCAGTGCGTCACAAAGCGTCTTGCCCTCGGAAGTTCCTACCTTTTCCGCAAGGTCTACCAGATCAACCTGATCTATCTTTGAACTCTTGGCAAATTCACGGGTGTTGTTTCTTGCTGTTGATACCGACTTGTAGTCCTTTGCGGTTATCTTGCCGCTTACGGAAGTCGCAAAAGCCGAAAGCTTTGAGGGTACTGTGTTGGAGAATTCAGCAAGGTCGATGACAGAAAGAGTGGTCTGTGAGCTGGGGCATTTCTTGCCGCAGGCAGCCACAAAATCATCAACGATGTTCTTGCCTATCTCGATAGTGGGCATTGAGGTGTTCTCGCCCAGCTTTGTCAGCCAGTTTGTGTAGTACCAGCCGATACCGGGTTCTGTCTCCTCTGAAGCTATCATATAGTCCGCGTGCTGACCCAGCATAAGGGCTGTTTCCGCTGTAGCCATAAGGCAGGCATCAAATCCGATGAAATCGAACTTCACACCGCCGTCTTTCAGCGCCTTGTTTATGCCCGCAAGATCCATTGATCCCGCAGACTTGTTCTTCTCGTCATAGCCGTAACCGCTTACCGATCCGCCGCCGTGATCCCATAGGATAAGCTCGTTTCTGTTAGCAGGGAAATTCTTGCTGCAATACTTTATAAAGGATGAAAGGTTGTTAGGATCGGTCATAGCTTTCTTGCCGTCGTCCTTTACCAAGGGCTTCAAACCGCCGTCCTTCACCTGATATATCTGGTTAACGCTGTCGCTTACACCCTTTGTCTTCCAGCCCTTGCAGCCGCCTGTGTATACAACTATGTTCACATTGTCGCCGTACTTTGAAGCCGCCATCTCCGCAAGGTCTGATGAAGCCATGCCGTACTTCGATTCAAGGTCGGTGCCGCACATATATATCATCAGTGTAACGTCGTCTTTGCCGCCGCCCTTTATAGATGTGTACTTTTCACGTGAACCCGCAGCTACTGTGGTATCCAGTTCAGTGCCGTTGTATGCGGTATATCCCGAAGTGTCAATTGCTTCAAATCCCGCAGGTGACGAACCGTTTCCGCTGCCGCCGTTAGATGTGCTTCCGCCCTTGCCGCCTGTCAGCAGATTGAATACTACTATCGCAATAACTATCAGCAGCGAACCGCCGCCGCCCAGTGCCGCACGGTTTACACCGCCGCCCGAGGAACTACCTCCGCCGCTGCCCGAACCGACAGGACCACTTCCGAGACCGCTGCCGCGTTTGTGAACGCCGCTTCCGCCCGACTGATAGTTCTTTTGTCTTGCACGGGGACGATTATTGTTATCCATTCAAATTACCTCCCATTAATTTTTTCATATATACTAATAATACAATATTACACGATTTTTATAGGAATGTCAAGGAACGCTGTTTCTCACAGAACTTGCGAGATATGCCAAGGAGAAGAGCTTTGGGTCAAGCCTTTCGCGAAAGGCTTGCGGGATGTTTGCACAGTCAACTTTGTTGACTGTTGGCAGAGCCCTCAATCACCAAGGCACAAAACCAAAATGTACATCGAACTATATGAGCAAAACAAACTCATGCTATAAAAAGCGCGGGCAATCCAGATATTCCGAGCGTGCGCGAAACAATGTCACCCGCAAAAACCAAGTGCGTAAACATTGCCCGCGCCCGCCGTCAAACAGCGCAGCCACAGCCGACGCAGTCGCTGTTCTTTGACGGCTCGACCCGAGAAACGAGGGGCGACCTGATAACGCAGTACGTTCAAATAAACCATTACTCATATATACTGCCAGTATAAAGTAGCGTAGCAATGAAATCCCAGTTGATATCCTTGGGCATCTCCTTGCCCGCATTGCTGTAATAGCCGTCCATATCATGTGCCCATGCGGACAGCGCTTCAAGATAGCATCTTACTCCCTCGTCCTCGATATCCGCCATAAAAAGCTCCATAAATCGCAGAAAATCCTCTCTGTTCTTTATACTTCCGAGCATACTGATATGATCGCCCATGATATCACCTCAAAGCTAGATTATGCTGTCGAGAGGTTCGTCAGCAAGTATCTTCCTGCCGTTCTCCTCGGCATACTCCGCAAAATCATCGAACTTCTTGTTGCTTGTTATGATGCCGTATCCGATATCCACCGTAACATCACCTCTGCCGATACGGTGATAATCCGAACCCAGCACGTGTACATATCCGTGCTCGATAAGCTTCATACAGCGCCTTTTCGACATAAACGTAGTCAGCGACCTGGCATTTATCTGTCCCAGAACCTCCAGACGCATCAGCTGTTCCAGACGCTTCATCGAAGTGAAGTTCAGATACCTTTCGATATGCGCAATAAATACCTTTACATCACCTCTCTCAGTGATTGAAGCCACACCGTTCAGGATCTTGTCATCAAGGTCTGTGTAGGGCATTTCCAGCAGAAGCCAGTTTGTGCCTTTAATGCAAAGTTCGGGGAGTTTTTCGTAATTCACAAGGGAATGATCGTAAAGCACCTCTGCCCCGAAATGAATATCAGGGTGTTCGGGCTTTAAATTGGGAGCAAGCTTCTCATAAGCTTTTGTGCGGTTTTCCAGAAAAGATTCCACCGACTGTTCGGTGCAGTAAAAATGTGGTGTTGCCACAATGGTATCTATACCGCCCTTAGCCATGATATCCAGTATCTTCACAGATTCCTCGATACTGCGAGAACCATCGTCTATCTGCGGCAGAAAATGGGAGTGAAAATCTATCAGCATTGTTTTTTCTCCTGACTATTGATTTTACCGTTTACAATACAACTATACAACATTATATTATAACACAACCTAAGCGAATTGTAAAGAGAAAAGATATTTAATTCATAATTGTTTTTGCCCGTGATTTCCAAAAAACTTGTGTACGATTTAATGTACTGAAAATATCCCCTGTGATGAATTTCACAGGGGATATTTTGAACGTATGACAAACAATAATGATAACATCTATCATACTTTCTTATATCGTATCTGCACGGGAACGGGATACAATAATTATTGCAGCGTGCATCAGGAGAATTGCTGCTGTAAAGTAAACCGCAGCCCCTGCGAGTTCGGAAATGAATGATGGTCGGTCGGCAAATATGTCGTAAGCACCTCTGCCGAAGATCATACTTTTGAGTGAGCTCGAATTAATGAAGATCGTGTTTCTTACAATACATATCCGCATCAGAAGATCTTCAGCGGTGAGGATCAGCGCAGTTATGGGCACATAGGTGTACAGTGCTTTTGTCGATGTCCTGCGGCTTACTCCGTTTGCACTGAAAAATCCCGAAGCAGTTTTGGCAAGAAGTGCCGCGCATATTGCGGCAGCTATCAGCGATACTATCTCAAATTTCTCGGTACTGCTGCGTTCAAAGTTCAGGCGGAGAATGTCTGCTGCTTCAAACTTCGTAGTTTCAGGTTCGCCCGCTGCATATCTGTACATATTCATCAGCGGAAGAGCGAAGATCCCTGCCGTCAGAAGCATGGTAACAGCACCCGTTACCGCTGTGAATAATATACCGAATCTGGCTTTGATAATATATCTTAGACTCTCTTTCATATTATTCACGACCTCTCTTTTGCTTTGCGGCGGGTACCCTTAGTATGAAAAGGGCATATACCAGATAGCCTGTCATGAATACCATCAGGGCAGTTGAAAGAAATGCCATGACCGCTCCGATGCAGCCGCCGTACTGACCCGGTGCCATGGGATCAGGATGAAGTATCTCTCCGATATATATCATTTTATCTCTGAGCCCTGACATAAGTTCTCCGCGAAGTGTTACCGAACCGCCGTAGTCTATAAAAACCATAAAGTAGCAGTATGCTGTTAACGCAGATGCCGTCAATACTCCGAAAAGATTTGTTCTATGCTTTACCGCTAAGAATACCATCACTGCGGTATAGGCAAGCATTACAAGCAGAAATATTTCGCTGATGCTGAAAAATATAAACCTCGGATCGTGGGCAATGAGATCGTTCATACCCTGCATAGACAGCTGTTCACCGCCTGCCCAGTTATGACGTTCATCGCACATTATGATGCAGTCAAGTCTCATTCCTGCAAGTCTGAAAATACCATCAGTCATAAGGTAGACAGCTTCGATAATCACCGAAGTAAGTGCGCCGAATGTCAGGGCAGCTGCACCGCTGCCAACCAGAAGACTGATCCTTGAAGTTCCGTTGTGCAGCGATATCTTTATAAGATCATGCAGAACTATCCCGAAAATGATACCTGCCGCAGCAGTACCTGCGCTTTCGTAGATATTTTTCCAGTCATTCCTGAAATTTACGCTGATAATACCCATAATGAGCAGAATGATATGGAGCAGGAACAATACTCCAAGACAAATCCCGAAATATTTAAGGTATCTTCTTAGTCCCTCTTTACCGCGAAAGGCGTAACCGAGAAATTCACGCATTCTGTACACCTCCTGTCATAGCTATCAGAAGCTGCTGCAAAGAAGGGCGTGAAACTTCCAGTCCTTCAGGAACATCCTTTGATTCGCCTGTGACACAGGCACAGCACAGCGTACCTATTATTGTTTTGGTCAGATATTCTTTATCTTTGAGATATGAAGTAACATCTGTGGTCTTTCCCTCGACGAGGTAAGCCTTCGCCTGAAGATCTTCACAGTCATCATCTGCGATAAGTCTTCCGTCCTCCAGTACAAAACAATGCTCGAACAATCCTGCACATTCATCGATAATATGTGTGGAAATAACGAATGCAGCTTCGGTCTTTTCAAAGCGTTCGATGATCTGCTTATATAGTTTTTCGCGGCAGTTGGCATCAACTCCAAGGACAGGTTCATCAAGGAAGATGAAATCAGCACCGCTGGATAGTGCAAGTATCACCTTAGCGAGAGTACGCTGACCTGTCGAAAGCTGAGATAGACGTTTTTTCGTATCAATGCCAAAAATATCACAGAGTTTCAGTGCATAGTCTTCATCGGTATCCTTATAAAAATACTTCTGCGCCTTAATGGTGTCTTTCACTTTCATGTGCTTGGGAAGAAGATCCTCAGCACTCATGCAATATATGTGACGAAGCAGCTTATCGTTCTCGGTGACTGTTTCGCCGTCAAGTGTGATCTCACCCGAATCGGGGAAAATACGTCCGCCTACCAGATTTACAAAAGTTGATTTTCCAGAACTGTTGCGACCTAAAAGCCCGTAGATCATACCCTTTTCGATACTTAGCGAAACACCGTCAAGAGCGGTCTTTTTATTATATCTTTTTGTAAGTGTCTTTATCTCTATCCTGCTCATCAGTCCTCATCTCCTTTCAGCATACCGATGATATCTTCGCGGGTAAGTCCCAGTCTGTCTGCTTCGTTCAGCAGTGGAGCTACAAAGTCATCATAAAACTTGACTCGTCTGTCATCTCTGACATTTTCATTTGCATTTTCAGCCACAAACATACCCATACCTCTCTTTTTATATACCAGTCCTTTTTCCACAAGAATGTTGACACCTTTACGTACTGTTGCTGGGTTGATCTTCAAACTGTGGGAAAGTTCTGTGGTACTGGGTATCTGCTCGCCCTCGCCCAGCTGACCTGTGACTATCTTGTTTTCAAGCCACTGGGCTATCTGTATAAACAGTGGCTCATTATCATTGAAATGCGGATAATTTACGCTCATTCCGTTCAGGTCTCCTTTCTTTGATCTCTACACATATGTTATTTCATTTTCCGCGAATAGCTATTCAGAAGTGCTGCGCTTAGTTGGTTAGCTACTTCTGTAACTAACCATATCACACAAAGTGTTATTTGTCAATAGGGTCATTATATTTTTAGTAAAGTCGAACAAGATCAAATCTATATTTTTAGCAGAGCTAAACAAATTCGGTAATGAACATACTGATTTACGGATCAATAAAATGAGTCGCTACCGATGGCTCAGACATAAAAACAGCCACACCCGAAGATGTGGCTGTTGATCCGCTGTATCGTCTGTATTAATTGTTTTGGTATGGATAGATTATCTTTAGTGCCGGCAAGGAAAAGCTCTTCTCTTTGGCAGTGTTATTACAGCTTAGCCAGCTTGGCAAACTCGTTCTTAAGTGCGGGATAGATATCGCGGTAAAGCTGATAGAACTTCTCGTACTCGGGAACTGTTGCCGCATTGGGCTCCTGTACCTTGTCGGTACGTACAACAGCCTTGCAAGCCTCGGGCACGCTGGAGTAGATGCCTGCGCCTACCATTGAGAGCAGTGCAACGCCCAGTGCGGGGCCTTCCTTGGAGGAAGCGGTCTTAACAGGGCAGTTGTAGAGGTCTGCCAGCATTGAACGCCACAGGGGTGAGCTTCCGCCGCCGCCGCAAGCCATCATGTCTGATACGTTTATATCCATCTCACGGAATACTTCTACACAGTCACGCAGAGAATAAGATACACCCTCCATTACTGCACGGAGCATCTCTTTCTTGGTGTGCATAGCGGAAAGTCCGAAGAATACGCCTCTTGCATTGGGGTCAAGATGAGGTGTACGCTCGCCCATCAGGTAAGGCAGATACAGAAGTCTGTTAGCGCCCACAGGTACGCTCTCAGCCTGCTTGTCCATTAGGTAGTATTCATCAACGCCCATGTACTTGGCAGTCTCCTTTTCAGCGTTGCAGAAGTTATCTCTGAACCACTTCAGTGAAAGACCTGCGCCCTGAGTAACGCCCATTACGTGCCAGCTGTTAGGAACAGCTGCACAGCAGGTGTGTACTCTGCCCTTGGGGTCGATGGATATATTTGAAGTATGCGCAAATACAACGCCCGATGTACCGATGGTAGTGAAAGCCTTGCCGTCCTCGCATACGCCTGTGCCGATAGCTGCGCCTGCATTGTCGCCGGCACCGCCCACTACGATAGTGCCCTCGCACAGACCCAGATCGTCAGCCATAGCCTTTGTCAGCTTGCCTGTAACCTCGCAGGACTCGTATACCTTGCCCAGCCAGTTCTTATCTATCTCGAAAACGCTCAGCAGTTCATCAGACCACTTTCTGTTGGGAACGTCCAGCAGCTGCATACCAGATGCATCGGATACCTCGGTAGCATACTCATGTGTCAGGACGAAACGCAGATAGTCCTTGGGCAGCAGGATATGAGCGACCTTCTCGTATACCTCGGGTTCGTTGTTCTTTACCCAGAGTATCTTAGCCGCAGTCCAGCCTGTCAGTGCAGGGTTGGCAGTTATCTGTATCAGCTTTTCTGTGCCGACTTTTTCTGTCATCCAAGCAACTTCCTTTTCGGTACGCTGGTCGCACCAGATGATGGACTTTCTCAGCACGTTGTTATCCTTATCCAGCATTACCAGACCATGCATCTGACCCGATATACCGATACCCTTAACGTCCTCTTTCTTGACACCACTCTGTGCCATTACAGCCTTGATGGTATTTACCATCGCATTAGCCCAGTCAGCGGGGTCCTGTTCTGCATAGCCGTTCTTCGGCTGATACATGGGGTACTCGATAGTCTTTGAAGCTATCACTGTGCCCTTCTCGTCAAAAAGTACTGTCTTGGTACCGCTTGTACCGCAGTCAACTCCTATTACGTATGCCATAGTTTTTCTACTCCTTTATAAAAAGATTTTTATTGACATGATATCATTCAGGCAGATTTTCTTTTCTGTAACATATCACATGGTCGTCCTGCTGATAATGCTTATCCTCAGGACAGCGGAAATGATGCTGAAGATCCGTACCGCCGAACCAGTTATAGGGCTCGTCATTCTCATTCCTGCCCTCACAGAGTTCCGCAATGCCGTTTCTTAAACAGCCCATCAATGAGATATCATCGAAATCTCTCGCATGACCATGCAGTATCACATCTGCCATTTCCTCCAGGAACATCAGACGGTCAAGTTCTGCAAGCACTTCATTCATCGGCAGACAGCCGTCAAGCTGTAACCACAGATGATGATTTATGCCGTCGCCCGTGAAAAGTATCCTGTCCTCACGAAGAAGCAGCAACAGTTCTCCGTCGGTGTGACCCGCAAGCTCGAAAACTTCAAGCGTCCTGCCCCCGAGGTCTATTATATCACCCTCGCGTATATCCCCGAAAGGCGGTACGCTGTGTCCGCTTTTGCGGCACATCTCCTCTACCTCGGGTATTGTGTCAAAGAAACTCTCCGCCAGCGTCCTGTCACGTGGACTTATAAGCGCATGATCTATCTCTTTGTCGAAATATATGTTACCCAGTATATGGTCGGGGTGACCGTGTGTATTCACCAGTACAAGCGGCTTGTCCGTCAGCCTGCGCACAGCAGCGCAAAGGTCGTTCCAGCCGTTCATGGTATCAATGACGCAGGCTTTTTCTTCGCCAACGACGAGATATCCTGTCGCTTCATGTCCTTCATCCAGCAGGTATATCCCGCTGCGGACTTCTTTTATAAAGAGTTCGTGTTCCATATCAGATCTTTCTCTCAAATATCAGCACGATATCGTTTATCGTCGCGTCAGCCTCAGCGTCGCGCTCTACCCTCATCTCATCGGTAAAGCAGAATTTCAGCCGCCAGCCCCTTTCGCCGTACATCGCCAGCGCATCGGCCAGTGAAGCTTCATCAGCACCGCCGTTGTCACGGTCGCGGACAGTTTCCACCGCATACTCGTACTTTCCGCCCTTGCTGTCGTTTTTAAGGGCTTGCAGAGTTATATAAGTACGCAGATCCTCATCGCTCAGCGATTCCGCATCGAGACCGTTCACATCTCCGTTTTTAAGTACTTTCAGTATCTCATCTTTAAGCTTAGCATTCATTTTTCTATACCCCCATCAGCTTTTCGTGAACATCAGATATTCTGCCGCAGTCCGCGCACAGGTCAAACAGCGCAAAGCTGTACGGAAATTCTTTTTCTGCGAATTTTTTAAGCAGATTTCCCGCACTGCCCATTCCGGCCATATCTCTGATAAGCCGTCCGCCGCATTCGGGGCAGACCTCGTATGCATATCCCTCGCCGTCCAGTATCTCAGCCAGCGCCGCAAGACTTCCGCCCTCAGCCCTGTCACATAACTTCGCCGCGGAATACTCTCCGCACTCCGTACATTCGTCACAGCAAAGGTCGTACCTTGCATAATGCTCAACAGTATCGTTTTCGGCATAGTACTTATAGATAAGTACGCCGTCCTCGCCGCCTAAAACAGCCTTTTTGCAGGCACCGCCGCATTCCGCGCAGTTACTCATCGCCGACACCTTCTTTCAGTCTCGGCAGTTCAGCCATTACTATACCGCATTTTCTGCATATCCAGAAAACGTCAGCCATGTGGGTATTCAGTTCACCCAGCTTAAAGCTCACCATCTGCGCTTCTTCACGCGCTTTGGGTGTCAATGGAACGAAAGCGTGCTTCATACGGTACTCCTTGGTCATCCAGCTGACACCTGTGGTCTTTCCGCTGCCCATGAGTATGCCGTCCGTCATCGCACCTCCGCATCTGGGACATTCCATTATCCATCTTCCTTTCCTATATTACAATATATCCGCAATTTATGTCAAGCCTTGTCCTGCTTGATGTTGACCGATTATTGCGGACTATCCCAGCCGCCTGAACTGGTCGGCACCTACACCGCAGACGGGACAGACATAGTCTTCGGGGAGTGCGCCCTCGTAAACATATCCGCAAACCTCGCAGACCCATTTTTCATCTGCATCTGCCGAAGCCGTATCGGAGGACTTCTCTTCAGCACCGCCGTCCATGCGGGTGAAATCAGCCGCGCCGTGCTTGCACAGCGGACAGACGAAATCATCTGGGAGATGACCCTCATAGATATAGCCGCATATGTTGCAGACCCATCTTTCCCCCGTACTGCCCACGGATGCCGCCGCAGGCTTTGGCTTTACGTTGGCGTGATAATATGCATAGGTCATAGGCGCTTTGTCGGATATCACTTCACCGTCGGCAACATCGGCGATGAACATGGTATGGGTGCCCAGGTCAACTGTCTGCACTACCTCACAGCTGAGATACGCGCACACGCCCTTCTCAATTATCGGCAGACCGTTCTCCGCCTTTTTCAGGGCGTAGTCATAGAACTTGTTGCCCCATCTTCCGCTCTGGAAACCGAAGTGGGTGAACAGAGAAAAGTCCGCACTTTCGTCTATCATCGAAACATTGAACCTGCCGCTTGTGCGTATCATATACTCGGTGAAATTGCCCTTGTTCACCGTTACGGATACGCGGTTGGGCGAAGTTGTCACCTGTGCCAGCGTATTGATGATGCACCCGTTAAACTGGTTGCCGCACCTTGCTGTCAGCACATACAATCCATAGGTTATCTTGTTCATTGATTTCATGTCCATAAAATTTCCTCCTTTTTATGACAGACTTTCCCGCCTGCCTTATTTTTATACAAAATTATTCAAAAGTGTTCCTTAGGTAAACCAAATCAGAATTTACACTCTTACTCTTTATCACTATTATTCCATTTTCTTAGTTTTATTGAGGAATAAACTAAAACGGGAATAGAAAGCAAATCTATTATTCCTAATACTCGCTTAGCAATATCAGGCAGTTCTAATGAAGCCATATTGCTGACAGCGATAATTAATGATACACAACCAATAATCAATAAGCTAACACTCCAAAGAATTCTGACTTTTTTCTCCATTAATAGAATCCTCCGTTCATTATACTATATTACACTTCCGAAAATCCCGATTTATTTTAACAACACAAAAGCCAAAAGGTACTTTGTAAATAAAAAGGGGGAAAGACCCTGCGGTCATTCCCCCTGCGTGTTACTGATCTGCTTTCTCCAGAATGAAGTACTCTTCATGTGCATCGCACTTGAAGCTCTTGATGACCCAGCCGCTGTCAACCAGAAGGTTGAGTTTCTCTATCCGCTGGAACCTGTCGTATGCAGGTGCGCTATATTCTTCTGAAGAGGCTGATTTGCTGATGAAAAAAGTCTTCTCCATAATCATACGCTTCTTTCCGAGAATGTTCTCTTTATCCGACCAACGGCACAGTGCCGATATCTTTCGAACTAATTATACTACATCTTACGCGCTTTTTCAAGTCTTTCAAGGAAAATTTAACCATCTTGTAATATTTGCAGTCCTGTTTTTTGAACTTTTCCCGAAAAAGGGTGACCTTAGTTTACTTACTTTACGCCAAAACAGAGGCCCTGAACACAATATCCCTCAGATATACGCTCTTTCATTCCGCTGTCCCATGAGGCATAGATAACATACCCGTCGCCATCACCGTTAACATACAACCTGTCATTTTCACGATTACCGATCTGCTCTTCGACCGCCGCAGAGTTGTTTCCCTCATAGCCGTCGTTCACATCACCGTTGGCAGTACAGCCCCCGAGAAGAAGTACAAGTACTGCCAGAAACGGCGCTTTTTTCATTGTGTTCACCTCCGTAGCATTTATACGAAATATACCGCTCCTGCGGGTCTATTTCTTTTTCTTATCCGCCAGCAGACATATTATCGCCAGCACTATGACCGCTCCCGCGCCCATACAGGCGAATATCTGCCAGTCATTATCGTTTTGTTCCTCGGTCTGTGCGCTGTGTACTTCTCCGCCGCTTTCCGCAAACGCTGTAACCGCCGACACAGAACCCATACATACCGCCGCAAATATCACACAGCAGCAGCATATCAACCGTCTGTATACAGTTTTCATAGCCAAGCCCTCCGCTCCGCATTATGCCGCGACCGCCGCAGACAAGGTCATCGGCACGCATTGATCTCACATCATTTTTACCTGTCAGACCTGCATTTCAGGTCTGTAAAACTACCATTCCTTTTATTTAATTATACTCTATTTGCCAATTGTTAGCAATCAATATAATAAACAAAATTTATGGAGATTGATCTGTTATAATGCACAATTAAAAATTCGTGTGGCGGCTTGATCCCGAAGCCGGACTGTAGCTCTCTGATTTGGAATTATTTTCCATTTTCACTGTGTTATTGTCCATATCCACACCTGTGATATTGTGCAGATATCTGTTTTTTATTTTAACTCGGACATATTTCTGCAAGAGTTGTACAAAAACGTACAACTTTTCGACCAAAATCACTGATAGTGAAAAGCATAAATTATTCTGCCTGGCAAACAGCACGAAACCACTGCCGACACAGTCGCAGTTAAACGCGATCTTGACCGAGTACGCGAAGCGAGGAACGAGCGAAGCGCACGGAGCGTCAAGATTTCACGCGCGTGAGGGTTCGTGCGTGGGGTATGGGGGGATTCCCCCATTTGAATAGTACAAAAACGTACAACTTTTCGACCAAAATCACTGATAGTGAAAAGCGCTTTTCACCCGAGCACAAAAATCTTTCCCCCTTGTGCGCACGATAGCAGGCAGTCGCCGACTATGACCACGGCATATGAGGCGGCGTGCATACTGTATAAGGGACAAGGAAGTATACTGTGCGGGTCAATTATTTATTGCCGATACCGCCATGTTTCAGATCGAAATTCGATTTCAGTGAAATATTTAGAAAAAATATTGACTAAATATCAAAACTATGCTATTATTATAAAGAGTGCGATTATTCGCATTTAGAGTAAAATGAGGTATATGATATGGGTATATTTAAGCTTGAGCCAGCCTTCAAGGATTATATCTGGGGCGGTACAAGACTGAGAGATGAGTACGGCAAAAACTGTGATTACGAGAAGGTCGCCGAAAGCTGGGAACTTTCCTGCCACAAGGACGGTGCCAGCGTTATTTCGGGCGGCGAATTCGACGGGCTGACTTTGCAGGAGTACATCGACAAGGTCGGCAGACAGGTGCTGGGCACCAACTGCGGAAAGTTTGATAGCTTTCCCATACTGATAAAACTTATAGACGCTAAAGATAACCTTTCGGTGCAGGTACACCCCGATAACGACTACGCACAGCGTGTGGAGGGGGAATACGGCAAGACCGAGATGTGGTATGTAGTTGATTGTGACGAAGGCGCCGAGCTTCTCTACGGCTTTAAGCACGAGATAAGCAAGGAAGAATTCGCACAGAGGATAGCGGACAACACTCTGCTTGAAGTGACGAGCAATGTCCCGGTGAATAAGGGCGATGTATTCTTCATCAAGTCGGGAACTCTCCATGCTATCGGCAAAGGCATACTCATCGCGGAGATACAGCAGAATTCCAACACCACCTACCGCATATACGATTACGGCAGAGTCGGCAAGGACGGCAAGCCCCGTGAACTCCATGTTGAAAAAGCAATGGATGTCACAAAACTCGCCCCGGCGGAAAGCTACCCCGATACCCCCGCGGTGCGTGAGAACGGTGCTGAGATAAAGCTTTTATCAAAATGCGAGTATTTCACCACATACAAGGTGGATATTGAGGAAAGGGCAGAACTCTGCGCGGACGAAAGTTCCTTTGTGAGCCTGCTGGTACTGGAGGGCGAGCCTTTCGTTACCGACGGCGAACCCGAGCCTACCGCAGACGAAGCTGTGGCAGCCAAAAAGGGCGACAGCCTGTTCATATCCGCAGGAACGGGCAAATTCTATGTCGAGGGCAGGTGCAGTTTGATACTTACGAGGATAGACGAATGCAAATGAGTTTTGAAGAGTTCCTTAAAGACATAAACAGCGAAAAGTATCTGTATGCGGAAAATATCCGCGAAGATGACGGCTCGCTGATGATAGAGCTGTACGGCACTGTCAGGGGCACTTCCGATGAAACCAATATAGCCGCGATTGCGGGTGAATTCGGCGAGCAAGTGGCATACCGCCGTTTATCGACAACATTCAGCTAGACTGAAGGAGGGCATATATGACCTTACCGATAATCTTATTTATCTTTATCATAGCAGCTTTTGTCGGATTGGCACTTGTGATAAAAAAAGATGCGAAAAAGGCAAAAGACTTTGTTGTCACAACAGACGGGATACTGCTTTTCATTGCGTTTCTGAGCATCGTGTGTATGATGATCGACGATATGGTATTCAAAAATGACCTGTTCGGCAGTCCCGTAATGAATATAGCACTGCTAACCTTTTTGGGTTCAATTGCGCTGATCTTGTTATTCACCGTAGCTTTGATAATAAAGATGTCTGTAGCAAAAAGTAAATAACGGCGATTTCTTATGCCGTATCATAAAAACGTATGATATAGATAAGGAGGTTATACTATGTCGTTATTTTCAATACTGGCAGCTGCGGCTATCCTTGTACTTTTCACGCTGTCCGCGAAGCTTAACAAAGGCAGGGCGAGGAAGACGGCACTGATAGTCAACTGCGTACTTTTGCTGCTTGCAGCGGGCTGCGGCACAGGGTTCTTTATCGATAACGAAAATGTCAGAAAAGCCGAAGATGGTCAGGATATATACGGATATTTCTTCAATGAAGTGTATTACAGCGAAGAAGCGGACGGCTGCTACATATTCAGCAAGCCCGAGATAATGTCACCGCCGTCAATGTACGCCGCAAAGACCGATAAGCTGGAACTGCCCGCGATATCAAAGATATATACCCCCGTAAGGTTCTATATGGAGGACGGTGCTTTTCTGGACAGCGGCAGTATAACTGTCGGGGGCGAAAACGGCGGCAGATTCAGTGAGATAAACTACAGTGAGATAATAAGGATAACACCCGACCCCTCATGTGCGCTGATACTGACTGCACTTGCTTCGACGGTGATAATGGCGGCATTCAGCATCGTGATGGTGATAAGGGGCATCATAAAAAGATAACAGCGGCGCTTTATGTGCCGTTTCATAAAGCGGACTTATATTGAACGCCATTGAAATTGATGCTTTGCGAACTTCGCAAAAGCATATATCATACTTTTACCCGTTCTCAGAGTGCAGTTTCCAATGTCATTTACTATACTTCCGTAAAAAACGAATAGGAGTTGGATAATATGAAATATTACATCGGTATCGACCTGGGAGGCACCAACATCAAAGCAGGTGTTGTAAGCGAGGATTTTGAGATAGTTGCAAAGACAAGCTGCAAGACCAACCTTCCCAGACCCGGCGAGGAGATATGCGCTGATATGGCTAAGGTAGCCCTTGAAGCTGTCAAGGAAGCAGGACTTACCCTTGACGATATCGAAGCTGTGGGCATCGGTACCCCCGGCACTGCAAACTCGGAGACAGGCGTTATCGAGTATTCAAACAACCTCGGTTTCCTGAATTTCCCTGTTGTTGAGCTTATGAAGACACATATCGACAAGCCCTGCTACGTTGAGAACGACGCTAATGCCGCAGCATACGGCGAATTCGTTGCAGGTGCTGCAAAAGGCGCAAACGACGCTGTCTGCATCACCCTCGGCACAGGCGTGGGCGGCGGTATAATCATAAACAAGAAGATATACTCGGGCTTCAATTTTGCGGGTGCTGAGATAGGACATACCGTTATCAATGTTGACGGTCCCCAGTGTACCTGCGGAAGAAGAGGCTGTTTTGAGGTATATTCCTCTGCTACTGGTCTTATCCGCATGACTAACGAAGCCATCGCAAAGCACCCCGAGAGCATACTTAAAGAAGAAGCTGATGACCACGGCAAGGTATCCGCGAGAACAGCTTTCAATGCCATGAGAAGAGGTGACGCTGCCGCTAAGCAGGTAGTTGATGATTACATCAAGTATCTCGCCTGCGGTATCGCAAACACCATCAACATCTTCCAGCCTGATATCCTCTGCATCGGCGGCGGTGTATGCAACGAGGGTGATCCTCTGCTGCTGCCCCTCAAGGAACTGGTAGCTAAGGAAGTATACACAAGAAATTCCGAGAAGAATACCGAGATAGTTATTGCCAAGCTGGGCAACGATGCAGGCATAATCGGTGCCGCATTCCTGGGGCTCAACAAGTAATACTCCACTATGGCAAGAATGACCTGCAGGTGCGGTGAGCACCTCTCGAACTCGCAGTCACCCAATGATATCGAACTGACAGTATACACTGACAGAGAATGGGACGAAATGTTCTCGGGTATAGATACTATCCCGCCATATGAGATACCTCTGCCGAAATACAGCGTGTGGAGATGTCCGAAGTGCGCTAGGGTCTATGTTTTCAATGACAGCGACCCCGTGCCTGTTATGTTGTATGCTTTGGAGAAATAACAAAAATATACATTATACCGGGAGGCTTTTAAATGAGTATTAAGGATAAACTCGCCGCTGCTGCGGGTAACGCTAAGGACTTTGTCGAGAGCGGCAAACTCCGCGAGGGCTTCGATAAGACAGTTGCCCCCGTGCGCGAATATGTACAGAGCGGCAGGATGCATGACGATGCCAGCAGAGCTGTCAAAAGCACCAAGGAATTCATAGGCAGCGGTAAGCTTGGCGAAGAAGCAGGAAAAGCTGTCACTAAGACCAAGGAATTCGTGACCAGCGGTAAGATACAGGACAAGGCGAGCGCAGCTGTCAAGGGCGCTAAGGAATATGTCGGCAGCGGAAGGCTGAAAAGCGATGCCGCAAGGACTGTGGACAGCGTCAAGAGCGTTTTCACGGGTGAAGATGCCGTGGCACGCCGCAAAGCCGAAGAAAAGGGCAGACCCGAGGGCGAGATAGTGGATGTCGAGTCAGTGTCGGAAGTCCCAGAGGAGGATGAGGATAATAAAAATGAATAAAATTTATCCGATCGGACTGATAGCATATGAAGCTTAAACTCAATAAACTGCACTATATTGGTCTGGCATTATCAGCTGCCGGTATCATCGTGCTTATAGTCGGTCTGGTGATATTTTTCAAATCTCTAAATATCCGTGACCTCTCGAAGCTGAAATTTGATGATATCAAAAGCGGCACGTATGTCAAGGGAAAGATCTCCACTGTGGTAAAAGGCAGCTATCCTGTCGATGAAAACAATTATAAATCCGAACCATACGAACTGTATGTTACAGATTCGGAGGAGATAAACGAGGGTGCATACAAGTCATATTTTCTGATGGAACTGGAAAACGATCCGGGAAAATTTGTATGCGTGGTAATAGATCAGTATTATGATACCGATCTGTACAATCAGATATTTTCGGAAAACAGAGAGGTAGAGAATATCAGCTACGATGTGGAAGGCATAATCACCTCCAGCAAAGCTGATAAAAAGCTTATCAAAGACAAAGTGGAGAATTGGAAAGACAATTATACCGATCTCTATTACAACTCAAAATACATATTGGATATGAAACCCGATTCTGTATCCGATTGCTGTATCAAACTAAGACCGATTGGCACACGCAAATTCTGGTGGCTGTATTCAATACCTTTCCTGTTTGCGGGCATATCGGTGTTCATACTGGGCGGCAGACCCTATGAACGTATAAAATAGTCAGAAATAGTCACCCGAGGGTGAAAAAAATATAATAAAGAAGGTAATCAGAATGTCAAACAATTATTTTTGCGAGGGCGTAGAGAAGGCACCTCAGAGATCGCTGTTCAATGCGCTGGGATTCACAAAAGAGGAAATGGAGAGACCTCTGGTAGGTATCGTTTCTTCCTACAACGAGATAGTTCCCGGTCATATGAACATCGACAAGATCGTTGAAGCAGTAAAGATGGGCGTCGCTATGGCAGGCGGCACTCCTGTAATGTTCCCCGCTATCGCAGTATGCGACGGTATCGCTATGGGACATCAGGGCATGAAGTATTCTCTGGTAACAAGAGACCTCATCGCTGATTCCACCGAATGTATGGCACTGGCACACCACTTTGACGCTCTTGTTATGATACCCAACTGCGACAAAAACGTTCCCGGTCTGCTGATGGCAGCCGCAAGAGTGAACGTTCCTACTATATTCGTTTCGGGCGGTCCCATGCTGGCAGGCCGTGTAAAGGGCAGCAAGACTTCCCTTTCAAGTATGTTTGAAGCAGTAGGCTCCTACAATGCAGGCAAGATGACCCTTGAAGACGTTCAGGAATTCGAGGACAAGGCTTGTCCTTCCTGCGGTTCATGTTCGGGTATGTACACCGCGAACTCCATGAACTGCCTGACAGAAGTTCTGGGTATGGGTCTGAGAGGAAACGGCACTATCCCCGCAGCTTATTCTGCAAGACTGAAGCTGGCTAAGCAGGCTGGTATGCAGGTAATGGAACTGCTTAAGAAGAATATCCGTCCCCGCGATATCATGACTGAGGACGCTTTCAAGAACGCTATCGCCGCTGATATGGCACTGGGCTGTTCCACAAACTCCATGCTCCACCTGCCCGCTATCGCTCATGAGTGCGGCATAGACCTCGACCTTGAGCTGGTAAACGAGATATCCGAAAGGACACCTAACATCTGCCATCTTGCACCAGCAGGTCACGCTTATATGGAAGACCTCAACGAAGCAGGCGGCGTTTACGCTGTACTGGGCGAGCTGGCTAAGAAGGATCTCATAAATACCGACTGCCTCACCTGCACAGGCAAGACCGTCAAGGAAAACATCACAGGCGTTGCAAACAAGGATACCAACATCATCAGACCTATCGATGATCCTTATATGCCCAACGGCGGCATCGCTGTGCTGAGAGGTAATCTGGCACCCGACACCTGCGTTGTAAAGAGATCTGCTGTTGCTCCGGAAATGCTCAAACACGAAGGCCCAGCAAGAGTATTCGACAGCGAGGACGAAGCTATCGAAGCTATCCGCGGCGGAAAGATCGTTCCCGGTGACGTTGTTGTCATCAGATACGAAGGCCCCAAGGGCGGCCCCGGCATGAGGGAGATGCTCAACCCCACCTCCGCTATACAGGGCATGGGTCTGGGCTCAACAGTTGCACTTATCACCGACGGACGTTTCAGCGGCGCTACAAGAGGTGCGGCTATCGGCCACGTTTCTCCCGAAGCTGCTCTGGGCGGAAACATCGCACTGGTCGAGGAAAGCGATATCATCGCGATAGATATCAACGCTCACAAGATCGAACTTAAAGTAAGCGATGAAGTTCTTGCCGAAAGAAGAAAGAACTGGACTCCCAGAGAGCCCAAGATCAAGACAGGTTATCTTGCACGTTATGCTTCGCTGGTAACATCAGCCAACAGAGGCGCTGTGCTGGAAATAAAGTAATACCATAACACACCGAACGGAGGAAATCAACATGAAAAAGGCAGTTTCAGGCATACTTGGCGTACTGTTCGTACTTATAGTGATATGCGGCGTTTTTGTATGCTCATACGTATTCAACGAACCCAAGCATGATAAAGGCACTGAATCCAGACAGCTGATACTCGGTTACTGGACAGATGAAGATGACGATATGAGATTCTATTTCGATCAGTCAGGCGAATTCAGGATCGTCAAGGCAAGCGACGAAGATCACATCTACGCAGAGGGCTGGTTCAAGGTAAATGAGAAGGCAGGCAAGATCAAGCTGATGCTCAACCCAAAAGGTGAAAGAGATACTTCCTATGATATGGGCGAAAAGCTGAAGCTGTTCTCCGAGATCACTTACAGAAAACTGAAAGCAGACGAGCCTCATTCCGACAAGGGCTGGACTTTCCTTTCGGACAGAGAGCGTAAAGAGATCATGGAAGCTGAAGCTACCTGCACATTCGTTATGTCCAACTCCGAAGAAAATGTTTATAACTGCGAAAGAACAAGAACCATCAAGGAGTTCAACGGCGATGCAAAGGCTGACAATCGTATAAAAGACGCAGCTAACAGGTAATTCCATGGAGCTCCTGATAAAAAATGTCAGAGCCTGCGATCCTCAGAGCGGGCTGGACAAGATCACGGATATAGCAGTCGATGGCGGTGTAATAACCGCCATTGGCGTAATTACAGATATTGAGGACGATACAAGGGTCATCGACGGCAAGGGCAGACTCTGCGCTGTGCCGGGACTTTTCGATATGCACGTGCATTTCCGCGACCCCGGACTTACCTACAAGGAGGATATCCTTACAGGTGCAAACGCCGCTAAGGCAGGTGGTTTCACAGGCGTTGCGTGTATGCCCAACACCAAGCCCCCTATCGATTCACCCGAGGGCATACGTTATGTTTTCGACAAGGCAAAAAAGACCGGTATCGACGTTATCCCCTATGCCTGCGTCACCAAGGACATGAAGGGCGAAGAGCTTTGTGATTATGACGAGCTCAAGAAGGCAGGCATCACCGCCATATCAGACGACGGCAGACCTGTAGAGAATGCCGAGCTTATGAGAAAAGCACTGGAGCTTTCAAACGATAACGGTCTGATAATAACCTCTCACTGCGAAGACCTTAACATAATAAACGGCGGTATCATCAACAAGGGCGAGGTCTCCGAAAAACTGGGCGTAAAGGGCATGGACAGAGCCAGCGAGGACAGCATCACCGCAAGAGAGATAACCCTTGCCATGAGCTGTGATGCAAGGATACATATATGCCACGTATCCACATGGGGCTCTGTGAATATCATCAGGGCGGCAAAGCGCGACGGCGTAAAAGTCACCTGCGAAACTGCCCCCCACTATTTCACATACACCGATGAAAAGCTTCTCACCCGCGATGCTGACTACCGTATGTCTCCCCCGCTGAGAACAGAAAAGGACAGACAGGCAGTTGAGGAAGCCCTGCTTGACGGTACTATCGACTGCATCATAACCGACCACGCACCCCATTCCGCCGAGGAAAAGGCTGACTTTGAAAAAGCCCCCAACGGTGTTGTAGGTCTTGAAACCTCACTGGCTGTAACACTGACTCAGCTTTACCACACAGGCAAGATGAGCCTTTCAAAGCTTGCCGAGGTAATGAGCATAAATCCCAGAAAGATACTGGGGCTCGAACCCATAAAGATAGCCGTGGGCGAAAGATGCGACCTCTGCATATTCGACCCCGATTTCGAGTGGGAAGTCATTCCCGAAGAGCTGAATTCAAAGAGCAAGAACACAGTATTCAAGGGCGAAAAGCTCAAAGGCAGGAATATGTACACCATCTGCCGCGGCAAGGTGGTATTCAGCCTTTAAGGGGCGATACAATGCTCAGAAAAACATCAGAGAATATCATCAGCGAGTACGGCTGTGAGCGCAAGGCCACGACCATCAGGCTGTACTCCTCCGACGATGAACTTGT
>Ga0256405_10003976_pt1 | contig 28927 bp, 25 predicted proteins | sample RumenRJG_02DNA_FD_189096 | JGI IMG/M metagenome (GOLD analysis project Ga0256405, IMG submission 189096) | Bovine rumen microbial communities from Lethbridge, Alberta, Canada - RJG_02 | ecosystem: Host-associated > Mammals > Digestive system > Stomach > Rumen | place: Canada: Alberta... | reverse complement strand
GTCATACTCCCAGCTGTCGTACTTGTAAGTCTTGGCGCCGACCTTGATGCTGCCATCCTCAGGGATTGTAGCCTTGGTCATATTCTTTAAGTAGTCAGCTTCAACCTTGACGCTCATTGTTACTGTTCCGTCAGGGTGCTGAACAACGCCGTTTACGCCAGTTGTTCCATCTGTAACCTGGCTCTTACCGTGGAAGTACTGGTAGTTGTTACCATCTCTCATGGCCAGAAGTCCCTGAAGCTCGCCGCCAATAAGCTTTGAATCAAGGGCGAAATCCGAAAGCTCGTTTACATTGTCGCCGTCCTTATAATTTGCGCCGCCCCACTTGATGTCAAAAAGTCCCTTAACATCGTTCTGGTTAACTGCGCCGTCATCATCTCTTGATACGCAGATCATCTGCTTGTACTCGTAGGTATCAACCAGTTCATATGCTGAGCCAACCCAGATCTGGAATCTTGTGGCACCTGTCTCTCTGTCAGGCTGTGACTCGTCAACAATAGGTGTTTCCTTGGTCTCAACTGAGATTATCTTGGAAAGCTCATCCACGAGAACATCTCTTTTGTCCCTGAGCTCATTGGCCCTTGCGCCAGTCATCTCGATGACGTTGATCTGCTTGTTTATGGAAGCAACTTCCTGAGCGATGGCACTTACTCTGTCAGCCGCCAGCTTGATCTCTGCGTTGACGTCTGCCTGCTCGTTCTGAAGTGAGTTGTATACGTTGTTGAAATACTCGGTGATACTCTTAAGGCTTGATACGAAAGTCGCCTTGGTCTCTGTGGTTCCAGCTGCTGTCATTACTGACTGCATTGCAGTTTCCATCTTGTTGAAAAGAGATGAGAATCCGCTGGTTCCGTTGTCGTCCAGGTACTCTTCAATAAGACCGTTGTAATAGTTCTTTTGCTTAACTTCACCAAGTAGGGTCTCGTTGTTCCTGTACTTGACGTCATAGAACTCGTCCCTGACTCTCTCGATGGCGATTGTATCAACACCTGCACCTGCGCAGCCGTACTTTGCAAAAACCCTTAAGGCGTCACTGGCTTCCTGTTTAACAGTCTGCCTGGAGTAGCCGTCAGTGTTGGCGTTTGATATGTTGTTGGCTGTGGTGTTCAGGGCTGCATTTGCTGCTCTAAGTCCTGAGCCTGCGATGTTAAGTCCAAAGAATTGAGAAGTCATGCGGGTTCTCCTTCAAAACAATCTACGGGTTACGCTCCCAGTGTTGAAACTAAGTGCTCAAGCATTTCGCTTACTACATTTATATATCGGCTGGATGCGTTGTATGCATTCTGGAACATGATCATAAATTCAAGTTCCTCGTCGCTGGATACACCAACGATCTGCTCTCTTGCTGACTGTACTGAGGAAACTGTCTGTTCCTGAGCTTCCTTGATGCTGTCGTACACATCACCTGAGTTGGCAACCTGTGAAACCAGGCTGTTGTAGTAGGTTACGAAGCTGTTTCTTGTAGACACGTTAGGGTTGAGGACGTAATTCTCTTTTGTAAAAGCCTCTTTTATCTTGGTAACTGTGTCATTGTCCTCGTTTCCATCTACTGTTCTGTAGGTGAAAAGAGTGGGCTCCTGTATGAGCTTTGGATTGATCTGAGTGTTCTTTATTGTGAAGCCTGTAAGCACTGTGCCTGCTGGCTTTTCTTTGCTGATGTCGTAGGTGAGCTTGTCCTCTTCGTTGGCGCAGGAGAAAAGTGTGAATTCCTTGGCTTCTCCAACGCTTCCATCAAGAAATGCCGGATTACTCTCAGCGTTTTCCATGATGTCGTTAATGGTTGTCATTACTGTGTGTACCATCTGGTCGAACTCAGCCTGAACGTTCATGATAACGGACTGTGCGATGTTGGTGTTGTAGAACTCGGAGTCCTCTGTGATATCGTGGTAAGTTGCGTTGTGGTCGCCCCTTGCAAGAAGCACTGAGCGGAGCTTTCCGATATCGGTATTTGTAACTGTTGAGATGTTCTGTGTCAGGTCGTAGACATGTGCTCCTTCTATAGAAACAACTGTCTTGGATCCGTCGCTATTGTCCACTGTCTTTGCTGCGTACTCCCAATATGGAGTTGCATATCCCACTGAGCTTTCAAGAGTTGTATCAACGCCCAAGTGATTTACGTGGTCGGTTGTTACAAATGAAGATCCTTCGAAAAGAACTGCCACATTGCCAAATATATCTTCCTGGTACTCGATCTTGCCGTACTCTCCAAGTCTGTCAAGAAGTAGATTTCTCTCATCTCTAAGGTCGTTTGCTTTTTCTTCTCTGCCTGACTCAATGTTTACGATATCTTCATTTAAAGCTCTGATGCGGTCGCCGATCTTGTTGATGTCATCGCACATGGTCTTTACAGTAGAGTCCATGTTTTCCTGATAGGAAACAAGGCCATCATACACACTCTTGGCTCTTGTCAGGAACTCATTTGCCCTTGTGACAAAAGAGCTCTGTGTAACCGCTGAGCATGGATCCTTAGCCAGCTCCTGTACTGAAACCCAAAGGTTATTGAGGGAATCAGCGAACTCTGATCCGTTCATTTCCTGGAGCTGATCTTCTATTTCTTCAAGAGCTTTTACTGAAACGTCATAAAAAGCGAGCCTGCCATTCTCCTGCCTGTAGGAGATGTCCAGGAATTCGCTTCTGACCTGCTTACAATTATTATAATTAACTCCGGTTCCGATCTGCTTCCAGGCGATCGCTTCATTCTTTTTCTCTAAAGTCTGATACGCTCTGGTTCCCTGTGAAACCTGCTGCCTTGTGTAGCCCTCGGTGTCCAAATTCGCCATGTTATGTGCTGTGGTGTTCAGCGCATTCTGGGAAGTTGAAAGACCCGATGTTCCTACATATAAGTTAGCCATTAAAGACATGTTCGTTACCTCACTGTCCCTTGTTTTAGGGTACAAAAAAGACACTACCGCGATTTACGGTATTCACCCGGGTGGATTATCTACATGCTCCCGTACCACTTTTTAGTGATACGTTACTGCTTTGCATCAAACCCGCCCGATGTGTAACCTAAACATTCGCCTGTAGTGTCTGCAGCTCTTGAGTAATTCGCCGTCTGGGGAGCTCTCTTAGACGCTTGGATGATGTTCATCTCGAATTGAACCATCTCTATGGAACTCTTAAGAAGTTCCTGGTTCTGTCCATTTACACGCCTGACATTGTCTGCAACGGCAACAAGCCTATCCCGCTGCACTGCCAGGTTTCTCTGATCCGCTGGTCTCTTCTCAAGTACCTGGATCAGATCGGTCAGTTTTAATGAATTAACATCCATGTTAAGTACATTTGCAATATCCGTCATTGCTGTCACTCTTAGTTTTTCTGCCGATTGGATATCGCCTATTATGCACTGCTCCTCATCCGTGATTTCTGCAAGTGCCTTAAGATCACCTTTGATAATGATGGTGGTCTTCCGGCTAGATAATCCCAGTAATTTTTCGTAAAGTGAACCTTCTCTGTCGAGAACATCCACCAGTGTTTCCACAAGACTTGCCACTGGAATCATCCTCCTATGTTATTTAATTGATGTGGCCTGACTAGTTAAGCCAGCTCTTCGTACTTTGCCAGCAACTTATCAGCAAAAGCCTCTCCACTCACATCATAAGTACCGTTTTTAATAGCAGCTTTTAACTTTGCAACGACATCTTCCCTGACATCCGGAGCATTGTTTACAGCCTGTTTAGCAACCTGGATATCTTTTCCAATAGAAGAAAATGATACAGTATCTCTGATATCATTGGTCTTCTTAGCTGCCTGCGGCTTACCTACTTTGCTGTTAGAGTAAATCTGCTGAACCTGACTGTATGCTTCTATTCGCATATCTTTTCCTCCTTCCTTGGAGTATTTTTAAACTTCTATACCATTTATCGGCAGAAGTCACCATTACTTTAGCTTTTTTCTAAAAAATTTCCCCAAACCTTTTAGAGTCTGTAATGGTAAAAATACAACCAAGGGCCGTTATGTAATAAGTTGATAGAATCCCTTGTTTCCGTACAATTCCCGGGTTTTTTATTCAAAACCCACTCGTTCCGTCGTAAGATATATCGGAATTTGAAGAGCAAACTTTAGAGTTATTTTAGAAATTAAATTGTAAACTTTTTGTGAACAAATTCTTTTTTATGATATTGGAAATTGTGATCTGATGCAAGTCACAATTATTAAGCTTTAGTAAAAGATAATTTGTATCAGAGCTGCTCCACGCTCATGTGAGCGTTGCTGGATATCATACTTTCTCGGTGCTCATGTGAGCGTTGCTGTACTGCGGGTCTCCTGTGACATCCTGAGAGAACCACTCTGCCGGGTGGTATACCAGCGCTGCTTCTTCTGACGGAAACTCTACTTCTGCAAGTATTCTTCCTGTAAACACGCCCTCGAATACGTCCAGTTCAATCTTGATGCTGCGATTCTGGACAGCGGACTTAAGTTCCGGATTTGCCTCAAGGATATCCTCGTCAAATGCATCGTCGTTTAATGGGATGAGATATCTCTTTTTTGTAATGATGTTGCCATCAGCCTTGGAAGATAGGTGCTCGTAAGCCTCCTTAGTAAGTGGCATATTGTACTCTGTCTGTCCAATGCGGGCTGGTGACTTTTTATCGCTGCTGCCCGGCTCTGTGGATTGGCCTGATGGTTTTGTAACATTGCTGCCATCAGCTGTAGTCATCTTCCCTGCTGGCGCAGCGCTACCCTTAAGTCCCTTATAGGTCATGTAGTACGTATCATCTTCCCTGCGCACGCGAACTGCAGGGATTACATTTAGGTACGCCTGCTCGATCTGATGAAAGGGATATTTGTTTAAGTCGTCCGGAAATTCTTTTACCAGGAATTTCCTCTCTATCTCTACGCCCATGGATACTGTTGTCTCCTTAATTGTAGTTGCGGCTGCGGTTCACGCCTTGTAGACAATCCGCTCTGCCATGTCCTTGGCTGCGTTGATGCCCTGGAAGTGCTCGATTATTGCAAGCCCAAAGTCAATTGCTGTACCCATCCCGCGGCTTGTGATGAAGTTGCCATCCTTTACAACTGGGCTTGTCTGGAAGTCAGCTCCTGTAAGGTCCACTTCGCATCCCGGATAGCATGTAGCTTTTTTGCCCTGAAGGAGCCCCATCTTGCCGTAAACTGTGGGAGCTGCGCAGATAGCTGCCAGCATCTTGCCCTCGGCATTAAACTCTTTTATCTTGTCCTTAAGAGGCTCGCAGGCATACAGATTCCTGGTTCCAGGCTGTCCTCCAGGAAGGATCAGCATATCCACGCCGCTAAAGTTAAAATCATCAAAGATAGTGTCCGCCTCCACAGCGATTTCGTGGGATCCGTAGACACTCTTGCTCTCCATGATGGAAACCATTGTTATATCGATTTTGGCCCTGCGGAGCAGATCAACAACTGTCAGCGCCTCAATCTCTTCAAATCCGTCTGCCAGGAAAATTGCAGTTTTTTGCATCTTGTGCCTCCTTGTGTAGTAACTTTGTTATATTTTAGATCTTGCTTGTGCAAGCTTTTTTCACTACAAACTATGTCATCTATTATATAGCATGTTATCTACTTTAAGCTATCTTTCGCAATCCTTTAATTGGAAAAAATAATATATGTAAGTCAGCGGTATTAAATTATCGTATTGCGACAACTGCCGTTACGATAAAATAATACCGCTGACCACCTTATCTTCTTCAGGTATTATGGTTTTATAGAAATACCATCTGTTATTCTAATATAGATAATACCATCGACGCTTACATCCCTGACAGGTATGAGTTTCATGTTGTGCTTTAGTTTATACACGATAGGTAAACACAAGAAATCTAATACCTACACCCTCAAACTCTTCTGATGGTATTAAAAGTGCCCTAATTCTTATTCTCAAGTCCAGAAAAAGCTAGGACCAGTAATAAGAAAATCAATAGGAGGTATTAGATTGACCAAAAGCCACTTGTGAATCAGTCTTCTCCTGCAAGGTAGCTTCCATTTCCTGGATCAACCTTGGCCTGGAGCTTGCTGACTGCCAGGACCTCCCTGCATTCCCTGACCAGGAGCCTGCTGACCGCCCTGCATTCCAGGACCGCCAAATCCGCCTTGGCCACCAGGGCCAGCTGGCATTGTCCCTGATGTTCCATCTGTACTGCCATTCTGGTCACTGCCAGAATTTGTACTGCCACTCTGGTCAGTTCCAGCCTCGCCACTACTGGTCTGGCCATTCATGTTTCCGCGGCCGCCAAATCCTCCATTGCCGCCCTGGCCATTCATGTTGCCGCCCATTCCACCAAAGCCGCCCATTCCGGTAGCTGCTCCATTGGTGGCGTTGATGTCATCTGCTGAAAGCTCACCAGTAAGGTCCCCAGCGGTAAAGGTATAAGTCTCGCCAGTCTCAAGATCTCCAGATGAATATGTAATAGCGTTGGCGCTCTTAGTTGTTGTGACAGTTGCAACCACGCTTCCGTCTGAGTCTGTGATCTTGATCTCTGTGCCTTCCTCAAGATTTTCATCAAATACATATGTGAGAACCTGCTGGGTTGAAGAAGAGTCAGCGTTTTCCATCATTCCAGACATTCCAATTGCAGTGACGGTTCCGCCGTTAACAACGAAAGTTCCCTGGTTCTCAGTTCCTATATCAATTGCCGCGTTACCTGAATTTGCAGGACCGTCAACATAGACTGTTCCGCCATTTATGACGATGTCCTTATTTGAGTCAATACCGTCGCCTGAAGAATTCACATATACATCGCCGCCGTTAATAGTTATGAGAGGATCAACCTCAGATGATGAAGCATTAAATCCGTCGTCGGATGAAGTCACGCTGATCTCGCCGTCGTTTACAGTAATTGTTGCGCCTTCAATTCCTTCGTAGCACTCGTCGATAGTGATGCTGCCACCATCGATCACAAGGTCCGTTTCTGTATGGATAGCGTCATCTCCTGCTTTTATGGCAAAAGAGCCACCGCTCACCGTAAGTGCACCATCTGCATGAACTGCGTCGTCCACTGTATCCATTTCAAAAGAGCCGCCACTGATGGTCATATCTCCTGCTGCCTTGAAGCCCTTCTGGCTAACAGCATTTGAATCTGAATCGAGGCTGTTCTCAAAGCCCATGGCCATGCCCATTCTGCCCTGGAACTGAGTTGTGGCAGCAGTGTCACTGGATGCACTTGCATCACCTGATGACGCCTGGCTATCTGAAGTTGTCTGACCATTCGCTGGTGCCTGTGGCATCTGACCATCTGAAGGCATTTCCGGCATCTGGCCATCTGCTGGCATTTCTGGCATTTCGCCATCTGCTGGCATCTGCGGCATCTGGCCACTTGCTGATGCTGTCTGGCTGCTTGTCTGTGTAGTTGTGCTACTATCTGTTCCGCTTTCTGTGGTACTGTTCTGGCGGTTCATCTTGCCACCAAAGCCGCCATTTCCGCCACCAAAGCCCATCTCAGACTTCTTCTCAGCAGAAGCAGCTCCGTCGCCTGTAACAACTGTGAATGTTCCATCTTCTATATTAAGAGTTCCATCTGACTGAACAGCATCGCCAACGGACTTAAGGTCAAATACGCCTGAAGTGATAGTAACATTTGTTCCACCCTTGATACCGTCATTTGCAGCAACCATTACAAGGTTCACGCACTCAACTGTAAGATTAGTCTTGGACTGAATGCCGTTGTTGATGTAGCCATATACATTAAGTGTTCCAGCGCCAGAGATCATCAGGTCACACTTGGCCATGATAGTAGCCTTCTGGCTGTTGCTGAAGCCATCGTCAGCAGTCTCGCTATCTGAAGTTGTAGCATCTGTGCCGTCAGTGCTTTCTGAAGATGCATTATCTGAAGATGTACTATCTGTGCCATTATCCTCAGAAGATTTGCTTGCCTCTGACGCATCGCTGCTATCATCACTTGAATTGGCCTCCTCAACTGCAGCCTTGGCGATCTCGTAAGTCTCCTCTGTACCGCTGGTGAGGCTGTTGACTGTACCTTCCATGACATAAACAACAGCACTGTTTGCCTCTTCTATATAAATGGCGTCCTTGTCGCTGTTTGTGATGGTCACACCATTTAGGATGATCTGAATATCCTGACCTTCTGCCTCAACCTTGATCCTGCCTTCAGTAAGAGTTCCGGCAAAAGAATATGTTCCGCCCTGTTCTATTATCACATCACTGCCGTCTACAGTAACGCCAGTACCATCAACATCTATTCCGTCATCTGAAAGAGTAACTGTCGCTTTCACATCGCCAAGTTCCACGCTGCTCTCTGCGGAACTAGCCAATGCGCTTGAATCATTTCCTTCTACTGTAACGCCTGAGTTTTCAGAACCAAGAACGCTACTTTTAAGATTCTCTGCAATCTCTCCGGAACAACCTGACAGCGCTAAAGCTGCAACCATAGCCATCACACACACTACGCTTAATCTTTTTCTCATGAATTTGTTGATCATCTTTATATCTCCTTATAACAGCTTGTTTTTATCCATAGTTTCTTTGGTTTACAAGGTCATTGTATTTACCCAACCTAAATCCATCCTAAAAATTCCTAAAAATAAATCTAAACTTCCCAAAACTATCCATAGCTTTAGTTTCCGCCATATGCTAGAATATCTTTACAACACAAAAAGCCCGTAATTAAAGGCTTTTCAAAATGTCTTTTCACAGGAAAGGGGATTTAAAAAATGGCTAATCTTGAACCAAGAACCAACGAACTTAAGGGAACTGAAACTGAAAAGAACCTCATGGCTGCATTTGCAGGTGAGTCAGAGGCAAGAAACAAGTACACATACTTCGCTTCTAAGGCTAAGAAGGACGGATATGTTCAGATCGGCAAGATCTTTGAGGAGACAGCTGCTAACGAGAAGGAGCACGCTAAGCTCTGGTACAAGATCCTTTCAGGGATTGGATCAACAGTTGACTGCCTGAACGCAGCTGCAGACGGTGAGGCTTATGAGTGGAAAGAGATGTATCCTTCATTTGCCAAGACAGCAAGAGAAGAAGGCTTTAACGACATCGCTGACCTCTTTGAGCAGGTAGCAGCAATCGAGAAGGAGCACGAGGAGAGATACAGAAAGCTTCTTAAGAACATCGAGGATGGCATCGTATTCTCAGCTGATGGTGACACAATCTGGGAGTGCTCAAACTGCGGACACGTAGTTGTTGGACCTAAGGCTCCAGAAGTTTGCCCTGTATGCAACCACCCTCAGGCTTACTTCCAGAAGAAGGCTCAGAATTACTGATCATCAGGAGAAAAGAGCTAACGGCAGCCTAAAGTCCTTTTGCCAAAAGAGCTAACAGCATCCTATAGTTCTTTTGACAAAAAAGCTCTTTTGCCAGAAATAGAGGTGCCCCGGACCTGTACAAAACAGATTCGGGGCGTTTTTTATGTTACTTGGTATTTAGTTGTACGCTTAAACTCGTAACTTCGTTCAGAAGGTCTCTTCCCTATCAATCCTTAACTTCGATCTTAAAGGTCTCTTCCTTCTCAGGAATGGCTTCCTTCTTAGGAAGGTTAACTGTAAGGACTCCGTTCTTGTACTGAGCGATGATGTCCTCAGGCTTAAGTCCCTCTACATGGAAGGATCTCTGATAGGATGAACTCCTCCTCTCACGGCGGATGTACTTGCCATCGCTGTCCTTCTCATCATTGTTCTCATTGTGAGAAGCACTGATCGTAAGTGTGTCGTTCTTGAGGTCAATACTGATGTCTTCCTTGTTGAATCCAGGAAGCTCAGCCTCAAGCTGGTAAGCATCCTCTTTCTCGATCACATCAGTTCTCATAAGGCCTGACATAGAGTCGAACTGCTTGGCAGCCTGTGGTGCTCTGCAGGATCCTCCAAAGAACCCATCATTAAAGAAATTGTCCATCTCATCAAATATATCATTATTACTCCATAACATTGGCATCAACATATCTATCACTCCTTTACTTAATTATTTTTTGTGGTGTAGTGGTTTTGTGTTATTAGCACTCGAAGTGTTCGGCTGCTAATTTCTTGTTACAAGTATGTTATAGAACAACTAGAACAATATGTCAACACCTCTTTAAACAAAATTTTCTAAAATAAATATAAACAAAGGCCAAAGCTACATTTTATGCGGCTTTGGCCCCTGTAAGTAGGAGATTTTTTATGACTTAAATTGGCATTTTATTGGTTTTTTATATAGCTGCAAATCCCTTTTCAAGATCAGCAATAATATCATCAATATGCTCTGTTCCGATGGAAAGTCTGATGGTACTCTGGGTGATTCCCTGGTCCTTCAGCTCCTCATCGTTTAGCTGTGAGTGTGTTGTTGTAGCTGGATGGATAACAAGGCTCTTTACATCAGCTACGTTTGCAAGAAGGGAAAAGATCTCAAGGTTGTCAATAAACTTCCAGGCCGCTTCCTTTCCGCCCTTTATCTCAAAGGTGAAGATTGATGCACCGCCGTTAGGGAAGTACTTCTCATAAAGCGCATGATCAGGGTGATCAGCGATAGATGGGTGATTGACCTTCTCTACCTTGGGGTGATTCTTTAAGAATTCCACAACCTTCTTGGTATTCTCAGCGTGTCTGTCAAGGCGAAGTGAAAGTGTCTCAACGCCCTGAAGGAGCAAGAATGCGTTAAATGGAGAGATTGTTGCTCCAGTGTCCCTAAGAAGGATTGCCCTGATATAAGTAACGAATGCAGCTGGGCCTACGGCATCTGCAAAAGAAACTCCGTGGTAGCTTGGGTTAGGATCCGCGATATTAGGATACTTGCCACTCTTATGCCAGTCGAATTTTCCAGCCTCAACGATAATGCCGCCAAGAGTTGTACCATGTCCGCCGATGAACTTGGTTGCTGAGTGTACAACAATGTCAGCGCCGTGCTCGATAGGTCTTATAAGGTATGGTGTTCCAAATGTGTTATCGATAACAAGTGGAAGACCGTGCTTGTGAGCGATCTCAGCAATTGCATCAATATCAGGAATATCACTGTTAGGATTTCCAAGAGTCTCAAGGTAGATAGCTCTTGTGTCTTCCTTAATTGCTCCCTCAACCTCTGCAAGATCATGAGCATCTACAAAAGTAGTATTGATACCATACTGTGGAAGTGTATGTGCCAGCAGGTTGTAGCTGCCGCCGTAGATGGTCTTCTGAGCAACGATGTGACCGCCATTTGCTGCAAGTGCCTGGATCGTATATGTGATGGCTGCTGCTCCGGAAGCTACTGCAAGGGCTGCTGAACCGCCCTCAAGAGCTGCAAGTCTCTTTTCCAAAACGTCCTGTGTGGAATTGGTAAGTCTTCCGTAGATGTTACCTGCATCAGCAAGTCCGAATCTGTCAGCTGCGTGCTGGCTGTTTCTGAAAACGTAGGATGTTGTCTGATAAATAGGAACTGCCCTTGCATCTGTTGCTGGATCTGGCTGCTCCTGACCAACGTGTAACTGTAATGTCTCAAATCTGTAACCACTCATACCTTTATCCTCCTAGCATTTATTTTCATGTTTTTTGTTTATCGCTTTAACTTGTTAAAAAGATTATTACTATTTGCCTACTGTGTCAATAGGTTTTACAATAGCTTATAGTTATTGCTATCTATACGATTTACTTATAACATAATGTAAAAGAACTATCGAAGGGGATCATCATGTTTTCAACCAAGGGAAGATACGCACTTAGAATGATAATAGATCTGGCTGAACAGACGGGGGATGAGTTTATCCCGCTTAAGGATATCGCAGACCGTCAGGGCCTTTCCAAGAAATATATGGAGATAATTGCAAAAGAGCTGGTCCACGGAGGGCTCCTTGCTGGCGCCAGCGGAAAACACGGCGGCTACAAGCTCACCAAATCTCCGGAAGAATACTCAGTTGGTGAGATCATCGAGCTCATGGAAGGCTCCATTGCTCCTGTTGCCTGCCTTGCAGATAATGCAGAGGATTGCCCAAGAAAGGCTTCCTGCAAGACTCTCTCCATGTGGGAGGAGTTCTATGAAATAGAGCGGGATTTCTTTTTTGGAAAAAAAATCAGCGACCTCATCAGGTCCTGATCCTTCGCCTCAAAAAACAAATCCCGCTCCGGTTCATTTTCTTTATACTGCGCTTTCAATCAGCGCCTTTACATTCATACTGCGTTGCCAAGCAGCGCCTCAACTTCTTTTCTCTTTTCATAGAGAACACATCCGCCGTCGTGATCATCAAGCAGTACGCCCTCTTGCTGAAGGGCCCTAAAGAGCTTGGAGTTCATGGCCTCTCGCAGAGATGTGTCTTTTACATTTATATCTGAATATGGTGAGAAAGGACAAGGCTCCGCTCCGCCGTGGGAGTTGATGTGGAAAAAGCCTCTTCCTGCTGCGATACATCCGCCTGAGCTCTTCTCATCACCAGGGAAGGAAACGAAGACCATCTCAGGGTGATCAGCTCTAAGTCGCATGATCTCTTTTTTCAGGTACTCTCTGTCATCATCCCCGGGAGCAAGGTGCTTGGAATCCTCAGTTACTGGCACGAACTCAACAAAGATAACTGCCTTGCAGCCCTTGCTTGAGAGCATTCCGATGAACTCCTCGGAAGATACGTCCTTTAAGTTCTCAGTTGTAACAGTTACTGAAGCGCCGTAGATAAGGCCTCTTCTGTTTAGCTCGTCCATGTTTGAAACAAGCTTGTCATAAACGCCCTCACCTCGGCGGGTGTCTGTCGCTTTCTTTTCACCCTCAATACTCATAATGGGCACCAGATTCCTGTTTTTATCGAACATATCAAAGTACTTGTCAGCCATGTAGGTTCCGTTGGTGAATATTGGGAAAAGAATATCCTGCTTCTTACCTGCTGCCTCGATGATGCCTTTACGAAGAAGTGGCTCGCCACCTGCAAGAAGAATGAAGCTTACGCCAAGGTCACTAGCCTCATCAAAGACCCTGAGCCACTCATCGTCAGATAGCTGCGCAACCGGCTCTGTATCCTGTGTTGCGTCGTTGCATCTTGAATAGCACCCAGCGCAGTGAAGATTACAGCTGCTGGTGATGCTGGCAATGAGAAATGGTGGAATGTGCTCACCCTCTGCCTCAAGCTTGGCCCTCTTTTTGGAAGCTGTCTTGGTCGCCAGGGCGAACTTGGCCATGTAGGCGCTCTCCTTGGGATTTTTTAGTGTAGCCTTGATGGCGTCTGAAACCACGCGTTCTACGCCATGGGTCATATACTCCTGAATGTCAAAATCTTTACTCATGAAATCTGTTACCTCTGTATAACATATGATTGTTCCGAAACTAAAGTTACTGATGGTTTGATTATACCACTTTTCTAATTTTATGCAATTATATTGTTGTCAACACGATGCCAGGACAAGACACGGGGACGGTTCTACTGTCTTATTGCGCGCAACAAGACAGTAGAACCGTCCCCGTGTCTTGTCCCAAAAGAAAAGGCAGCCCCTCAGGCTGCCTTTCTATCCACAAAGACTCTCACGGAATCCGCTAAATGCTGATGATGAACATGGGTTGCATCAAACCTCACGCTCTTAAATGCCATCTGCATGATAGGTCCTGTGCAGAAGGCGCAAATCAAAGTTCCGATCCCAACCGGGCCTCCAAGAAGCCAGCCAATAAATGTGGCCAGGCTAAGAAGCGTGATGCTGACAACACCTATAGGGATCCTGCCAGCTCTTTTCGCAAGAGCAACAAGCAGTGTATCTCTTGGTCCGCAGCCCAGTGACGCGCTCATGTAGGTGTACTGTGTGTAGGCCATGATGATGAGTCCGATGATCATCACCGGAATCCCTGTCACAAGGGAATCACACTTGGGCACAGCGCCAATCCTGTTAAAAAAGTCAACGGCCTTGCCCACCACAAAAGCGTCGATGAACATAGCAATCCCGATAGGTTCACGAAGGGCGATATCGATTCCAAGAATTGTGTAGGACACTACGATAGAAGCAGTACCGTACAAAATCCCCAGGGTCTTTGAAAGTCCAAGGTTCAGCACATCCCATGGTCCTGCGCCGATGTTTGCCTGGATCATAAGATAAACCCCAAATCCGTTTACAAAAAGACTGACTGCCGCAAGCAGCATGTTTGTTACAATTGCGCCTCCTGTCCTGTTTTCATGAAGGCTCTTATTTTTAAACATTTAAGATAACTTCCTTACTCAAAATACTGGATTTTCTCAATAACCGTGACAGGGCTCTTTACAAGAGATGCAAAGGTCTGTCCGTCGGTTTTCTTCCCGACTATACTACCATAGTGCACAGGAATTGCAACCTCAGGCTTTATTGTGTTGATCAGGTCCGCAGCTCTTTTCGCATCCATTGTATACGTGCCTCCAATTGGCAAAAGAGCTATATCGCACTTAACCTGCTTGGCTTCCTTGGTGGCGCCTGTGTCTCCGGCAATGTAAATGCGCTTGCCATCTACGTTTAAAATGTATCCCAGCCACTCAGCCCTTCTTGGATGGAAAGGCTTGATGGTGTTGTAGGCAGGGATCGTCTCAAGATTAAGTCCTGCAATTTCTCTTGTGACACCAGGCTTTAATCCGATGACCTCTTTTACCTCACGCTCAAGCTCAAGGGCATCGTCAATCATGCTCTCAGGAGCTACAAGGATCGTATCTGGCGCGATGACTTTCCTGATGTCCTCCACAGAAAAGTGATCATAGTGCTGATGGGTGATCAGGACATAATCTGCGTCGTGAAATTCCTGCTTCAAATGAAAGGGATCAACATAAATTGTCCCTGCACCGGATTTTATCCTGATACTGTTTTGTGTGAAAACTTCAATGTTGTCGATCATGCTTCCCCCTTCTTGGTCACGTTTTTTGACATCAGGGTGTGACATCGGGGACGGTTCTGTTGTCATATTTTATCCTGATAAAATATGACAACAGAACCGTCCCCATGTCACGCCCATTAGCTCATTCGTCTAAAGCTTTTTTGTATGCAAGATTATATATTTCCTCCGGAAGTCCCGGATGATCCTCTCTAAGTTCATTGGCATAAACCAGCCTGAACCCGTCGTAGGTAAACTTTGGGGTTGTCATGCAGGAAACAAAGGTATATCCATCATCATCCATATTCTCTGCAGCAAAGATAGCCCCTTTAGGGATCACAACCATCACTCTCTCGTCCTTATCAATGTTGTTCCCCAAAAGGTACTCCTCCCTGCCTGTTTCAGTTATAACAGTGATGCGCATCCCACAGCCTTCATGGTAGTACCATATCTCGTCGCAGTCAATCTGATGGAAGTGGGAAATCTCCCCGCTTCGCAAAAGAAAATATATGCTCCCTGTATATGCTCTTCCATGAGCCTGATCCTCCGAAGTATAGCACTCTGAAAACCAGCCACCCTCCGGATGTTTTTGAAGTTCATACTCCGCAATAAGATCCGCTTCTCTGCTCATATCTCTTTTCTCCTCTTGGTGAGTCAATCTGTAACGTCCCCAATGACTCACTCTTGTTACGCAAACATCATGCCAAATAGCGGCGATAACACTATCATTATCACAGAAAATGCAAAGGAATTCACCGACATCAAAGTGGCTCTCTGCTCAGAGGGGATCATGGTGTTGAGCAATATGTCCGCCCTGACCTGAACAAAGTTATCCGCAAAGGCGCCGATGAAGCCGCCAACTATCATAATGTAACAGTTTCCTGTAAACATTGTTGCGAAGGCCACAGATACTCCAATCGCACTTATGATCCCTATTCTATGAAATCTCTTTTCCGGAATAATTTCAGTGACCTTGGCTCCAAGGGCTGCGCCCATTCCCATGATGAAAAGAGCTGGTCCAAGCCACAATTTGCTAAGCCCCACCGCTGGGAGCTTGGCCTGTAAAAAGAAAAGTATCAGTATATCAACTGCTCCAATCATCGAGTTAAAAATGATGATGAGCCTGACTTTCCTGTTGCCTTTTATAAATTCTGCGCTGTCCCCGATTATCTTCTTAAAGCGCTCTGACACTGATGTAACGTTTTGAAGGCTGGTGTGTACTTCAGACAGAGTAAGGGCAATCAGTACTGTTATGGCGCCGATCACAGCATCAACCATGTTAGCTCTTTTGTACCCAAGAAGGAGAGCTACGCCTGCCATCAGGGTTCCGGCGGAGCTAAAGATCTGGTATATCATCAGGTCGTTGGAAGCGAACTTGTCGTACTCACTTTCAAGACCTGCTTCTTTCAGGCTGTCGTAGGCAAGAGCCTCTCTGGTTCCTGAGGATAAATTGTAGCTAAGGGCATTGACTGCGATGGCGATGGCGATGGTGAAAAAGTCCTTTGAAATGATCATCAAAAGAGATGATATTATCACCATGACTCTGCTGGCCACCATGGTCTTACGTCTTCCAAACATGTCAGCTATGACGCCGGATGGGATCTCGCAGGTCATGCTGGTTATGTGAAAGATACTTTCTAAAAGCCCGATTTCTACGGTGCTAAAGCCCCTTGCTGCAAGGAGCGCCACCCAGGCTGCTCCTCCAATAGCGCATCCTGAGACAGCATCTATGCTAAGTAATTTTCTTATCTGCCTTCTGGCAGTTTTCTTTTCCATAATAAAAATCTCCTTAATCTTCGATATTTTTGTGCAAAGAATTAAGGAGATAATGTGTCTTATTTTCTTGTAAATTCACCGATACACGTGTCGGTTTTACCTAAAAAAGAGCGCACTATCCCCGTAAACAGCCATTACATTACCCTTCATAAGATGAATGTTTGTTGTTTTCCAGGTCATTCATGTGCTCCTTTCCGTTTTATTTCTTAGCTAAGTGTAGCATAGTAAAGTCTTACTTTTCAAGCCTTAGTGGAAGTCAGTTCACATTTCTTCCATCTTCTTGGCGTTCATTGTTGAAGTGATGTCCATCTTCTTCATTGGATCATTATGTACCAGGTCATTCTGCAGATTCATGATCTGCTGGCCAAAGTTCTCCTGTGAGTCCTTTTTGGATGACTTGGAAGCCTTTAAAAGACCTGCATATTTAGCGTTCTGCATTACTGCAGCAACTGCATTCTTTATGCCGTTATTTTTGAAATCGTTATCTGCCTGAGCCTTGATCTCCTCTGCAGTCATGGTGCCTGACATGATCTTCTGGATCCTGGAAACAACCACGAACCACAGAGCTCTCTGCGCTTTGTCCTGAGGAATTCCATCAACTTTTCCATTTTGCAGAAGGGACTTGTTGCAAGCACAGGCAATGATAAGCTGTTTGGTTGAAGCTGAGTAATCGAGCTTTTCTTCAAGTAGAGTTTTTACATAAGCTTCTCTTTCATTCATTGCATCGTCCAGGGCTTTTGTCTCTTTTTCTTCTTCAGTCTTCTCAACGAGCTTTACATCTTTTCCGCCATTTTCAATGTATCCGCCCATCATATCTTCGTATACGGACGCCTCGCGAATAAGTCTCAAGGCAGTCTCCATCCTCTTATCACCGACCTTGGTGACGTGGCTGGATATTCCGATAACGCTAAGAACACTCTTGTGAGTTTCTCTGTAATGATTGGCAGTTTTCTTAAGCTCAGCAAAAGCATCTTTGATGTTTTCGTTCCACTTATCATCAACAGGACTTCCAAGGAGTCTGATGCACTTGTTCATTGCAGCAGCCATTTCCCTGTACTCAGTTCCACCGTCATTTTCAAAGAACTTATTCCAGGCTTCGCTGTTTGGCTGGAACTTGGAGTTCTTCGCTGCCTTCTTGAATGTACTTGTGCTCTTGGTGCACTGGGTCACGAAAACGCTGCGGAGGTCTTCAAGCTTCTTTTTGATATATTCAGGAGTGAAGTGAGACTCAGGCTCTTCCTTAGTGACAACTTCTTCGGTCTTTGCAGGCTCTTCCTTAATGACAACTTCTTCGGTCTTTGCAGGCTCTTCCTGCTTCTTTTCCTGCTCCTTTATAGTCACATCGCCCTTAAGGAGCGTAGTCATGATTGAGTCACCCTTAACAGCATTCTTCTCGTACCGCTCAAGAGAATCGCTCTTAATGGCATTCTTCACCAGAGAATCACCCTTAACAGCAGTCTTGTCATACTGCTCGGGCTCTTTCTTCTCTTCCTTCTTTTCTACTTTTTTCTCTTCTTTTTTCTCTACTTTCTTTTCGGCCTTATCTGCCTTAGTTGTAGTCTTGTTGGTCTTCTCGGTCTTCTCAGTTTTCTTTGTGGTTGTCTTATTCAGGCTCTCAGCTTTTCCAAGCTTGTTGACAGCAAGAGCTTCCTCAACTGCCTTCTGCTCTTTATCGCTGGCTGCTTTTCCGTCTTCATCTGCAACAGATATTGTGTTGTCAGCATTCTTGACAATCCTGTAGGACTTTCCACCGATGGTCTTCTGCTGAAAAAATTCTCCGTTTCCAAGATCGATCTTTTTGCCAGCCTTAACCTTGGTCTTGTTCTTCTGAAGGATCTCAAAATAATGCTTAACAAGAAGGAATGGTGAATCCGCTTTATCAAAGCCTTCCTTCAATTTGACATAGTTATTCTCAAAGTTCGCAAGCTCCCTCAATGCTTCCCTTTTTCCGCTGACTGCCTTCACTGCATTTTTCACAGAGGTGTTCTTGATCTTTTTTCTAAGGTCATCATCAAACAGTTGGTACTTGTCCATGAAAGCGCAAACGCCGTTCATACGCATGGCTCTGTTGATGCCATAGGAAACCTTGACCTCATTGATCTTCATGCTGTTGTACTCTGCCTTGGGCACGAGGTTCTTGATCTCGCCCACATAGGCACTTGGCTCTAAGCCTTTCTCCTTAAGAAGATAATATACAGACCTTAGTATTCCCAAAAGAGCTGGATCTATAGCCTTATCATCTCCCGCAATCTCCCTGCAGAAGTCGTATCTTTTACCCTTTTCCGCATCTGTCTCCTTTGCACGTATTGCATCTCCTGCCTCTGTAAGTGCAAAGTTAATTGTGAGCATTGAGCTTACATATCCCTTATCATCCATAAATAAAAATCCCCTTCATAAAATTAGTGATCCAAACATCATTAATTTTATACGAAGGAAACATCTGACGGATATTAAATAAGTATTAAAAAGTCATAAAACTAAAGATTGGTCCCATGTACTCCACATTACGTACACAGAACCAAGGCTAAACCGCTAATATCATTTTGAATTATAGAACCTTTCAAGCTCACTTCGTGTGGTCAAAAGAGCTTTCTTCGTGCTCTCATTTCTTGTGGGAAACTCGTACATTTTGTAGATGTATCCCTGCTCCTTGGCAATCTCCCAGCTGATGGGATAAACAAGCTCAAAGGCAAGAGCAATGTGACCTATAAGGTGCTCGGCGGGGGAAACCATGATGTCGCGCCTGACTGCATGGTGCTCTCTGACCTGCTCCATTACAGCCTCAGAAACTCCGGAAGATAAAAGCTCATCTTCAGAAACGTTGTAGATCTCCTCCATGGGAGTCTCCACGTTGACCCTCAGGATATCCACCTTGTCCGCATCTCTTAAGATATTGCAAAAAGTCAGCGTCTTGCCCGTCACGGAGCTGTCAATCCTGTACTTGTTGTGCTGCCTGATGACGGTTTCCATCATGGCATCAAGAGACCTGTCATCAGTATATTCTGCTATCAAAAACTCTTTTCCAAACAGGAGGTCCGCACCAAATTCTGCGTGATCCACAGATTCAGAATCAATGAAGGTGTTGTACCTCTTAACCTGCTCGAACCTTCCAATATCGTGGAGCATTCCTGACAGCCAGGCAAATTCAACATCTTCATCTGTAAGTCCTATGGATTTTGCAATCCTCTCGCAAAAATCTGCAACCCTGTAGGTGTGGGCAATCTTCAGCGCGATCTTGGGATCAGTGGGGTCGTAATTTCTTGTATAGGAGGCAAACTGCTCCCTGACCCATTTTCTATCTATCATTAAAAATCCTCACTTCAAAGTTTTTTCTCTATTATACTTTCGAAGTCTTTTTTCGTCATCAGCTCCACAAAATGGTCCTCGGGGACGGGGTTTGTGGTCCACTCACTCCCCAATCATCAGCTCCCAGAGCTCGTCGTCCGTAAGGTGCGCTTTAAGTCTTAATATCAAAAGAACTTTATCCCCGCCAGCATCCTGCTGGAACATGCGCTGCCACTTATAAAAGTGCGGACCATCTCCAAGAACTCGAAGATATGACATAAGGCTTTTTGCCACAAAGGCTGACTGCCTGATGTCCGCCTCGCAGTCATTTTCGTAGAAGTTTTTCCATATGCCATGCTCGTGGCTTCGCATGGTATCGTATCCGTCGCCAAAGGCCTTGGCTGCAAGTCCTGCCTGGTAGAAAGCTTCAATGTACTTATCTTCATCCTGCCCTGCAGAAAGGCACTTCAGGACAGCCCTTGAGATATGGAGAGCGCCAAGATAGCTGTAGTAGAGGTACTGGATCTGACAGATGATGCTATCGTCAAAAACCTCTGCTGCCCTGTTGTCCCCTGCTGCCTTAAGCTTTTCTTTTACGGCCATGCACAGATCAAGGTACTGCCGGTAGCCCGCGCTGGCATCGTTATATTTTTTCTCTAGCCACCTTGCCTGCTCCAAAAGATAAGGAGCATCTATGCACCATGAAAGCTCAGGTAGGGGCGCTGTCTTTTCAGGGTCCTGCTGCCTGTACTCCCGGATGAAGCCGCAGGCCAGCATCCTTGCGCCGTGATCTGCAAATTGCTCTCCTGCATGGTCGTCCTCGTTGGGCCCATACTGGGGAGCATACTTTGGCCAAAGGCTATATATCTTTTCAATCTCAGGTCGCAGGTCTGTCCTGTAATAGTCGTTTATATATTGAGCCAGGTGGCCGTCCGCATTCTGGGATTTCCACATCCTGGCAATCAGGTCAAGATAATATGTGTGGGGCTTAACGTTAGAGCAGTTGATGATCCAGAAATCATCAGCACCATGAGCATATACCTCCGATAGCTCTTTTACCACAAACTCCGGAGAATTAGGAAGCATGGTCATCTGGGCTGCTGCCTGCAGGTCGTAAAATGAAGCATGGTAGTAGATCCCGTGAGCGCTTGTATCATCCTTATCCGGAAGAGCCGGAACCCTGGGATTGTGGTTGCCCTGGCGCCTTGATACCATTTTCCCGAAGCCGTTGTCCGCCCATATCTTGATAACGTCCTCCGGAAAAGAGAGGTATCCGTCCCTGTACAATTCCATGGTTTCACCGTACAGGTTCGTGCAGCAGATCGCCGACGGATCCGAGGCCTTGACCATGTTGTACTGCTCCAAAATGAGGCTGCTCATAAGCTCGCCTCTGGCCTTTTCGGTGTCATAGGCCGGATCATCAGCCCAGAAAGGCCGATCCCCCTGACCGCGAAAGCCAAGGTTCCAGATCACCTTGCAGTTTTTCTGATCATCAATTCCCTCCTGCCACAGGCCTTTGAAAAGATCAGGATGCTTGTCGTAAGAAGGCTCAAGTTCCGGGTAAGCCCTTGAAAACATCCTGGCTCCAAGTGGCTCAGCGTGGTGATGGGTTATCCAAAGGCCATACCTTCTTGCCAGATCTTTGTACTTGTGGGCATTGAAATCCGTTCCTGGAATTGTCATATTTCCGCCGCAGCGAAGAAGGGCTTCAAAGGCCATCTTCCATGGAAAGCTCTCATCCACCTGCCCGTCAATTTCGGGGTTCCATCCGTCAAACAAAACCTCGTCGTTGATAAACCAGCCTCTGAACCTGACTTTGAAAGGCTCGGATCTGTAAGAATAGTCCTCCGGAACCACATACTCTTTTTCCCTTATAAGCTCCTGCTCATTCCAGAACCAGAATTCGTTGACTCCAAGGAAGGTCTTGCTTATGTGGTAAAGGCCATAAATGATGCCAAGGTCATCAGACGCGGAGACAGTTAGCTGCTGGCCACCCATGGCGCTGCTGGTCGGAACTCCTGTGGCGCCACTTGCAGCGTTGGCCTCAAAGCACTCTGATTGAATTTCCTCTTTAGCCACTTTTTGCAGCAAAATATCGCCAAAGCCTTCATTGCTCTGACCATTTTCTTCGCACCTGATACATGTATTTTTGATATCCCTCATAACCGCATTAGCTGCAATCTGAACGCATTCAGACATTTCAAAATCCGCTATTATCCTGCTGCAATATCCAATCTTCATACTGTGATCCACTCCTTTGAATTCATCTTACAGCAAAAAGAGATGGCGACTCCACTAACTTTTTCGCCATCTCTTCGCAATTTCAATCCAAATGACAGGGGGGTTAGAGCAAGCCATGGGAAGCCACGGGGCTTGTCCCCGTGGCTTGTCCACCCCCTGTCTTGTCAGCCGTCTATGAAGTGAGTCCACTGATGCTCTTCAGTTTTGGGCAGCCCAAACTTTTCTTTTCCAAGGGCGATGCTCTTCATGAGGAAGGACATATTCCGGGCCAGAACTCTCATGGTCTGGAGGCCCTCAAGGTCTTTGCGTGCCTCTCCTGCGCTTCTTCCATGAACGCTGTTCCAGTACTGGCTGGAAGCAACTGGCATGTTACTGATGGTGAAGTACTTGTTGAGTACATCAAAGGAAGCTGAACATCCTCCGCGTCTTGCAACAGCAACGCTGGCGCCAACCTTCATTGTCTTGTCAAAGCTTGTGCTGTAAAAGAGTCTGTCAAGGCATGCAATGAGAGTTGCATTGGGTGATGCGTAGTACACAGGAGATGCGACTACAATGCCGTCTGCCTCTTCAAACTTAGGTGCGATCTCATTAACTGCGTCGTCAAAAACGCACTTTCCTTTTTCAGCACAGCTTCCGCAGGCGATACAGCCTCTGATGTCCTTATTGCCAATCTGAACAACTTCAGTTTCAACGCCTTCCTCTTCAAACACTTTGACCATCTCATCTACTGCTATGCTTGTATTGCCGCCAAGTCTTGGACTTCCATTTAATATCAAAACCTTCATACGTCCTGCAAACCTCCTTAACCTAATATATTGCATACAGTTTATCACATTCTTGTGACTTTGTTCCTACCGGAATTTTTAGATGATCCGATTGTGTTGGCATACATGGCTATAAAATGTGACAAGACACGGGGACGGTTCTACTGTCTCATTGTGTGCAATGAGACAGTAGAACCGTCCCCGTGTCTTGTCCGTAACTGTGTTTTTATTTTATTAGTTTTTGATATGGAATGCTGCCATTCCGGGATATACTGCACTTGCTCCAAGTTGCTCCTCAATTCGAAGAAGCTGATTGTACTTCGCAACACGCTCTGAACGGCTGGGTGCGCCGGTCTTGATCTGGCAGGTATTAAGTGCTACAGCAAGATCTGCGATTGTTGTATCTGCTGTTTCACCTGAACGATGAGATGAAATTGCAGTGTAGCCCGCATTGTGCGCCATCTTGATAGCCTCAAGAGTCTCTGATACTGAGCCAATCTGATTAAGCTTGATAAGAATTGAATTTCCAGCGCCAAGAGAAATTCCCTTGCTAAGACGCTCTGTGTTGGTAACAAAGAGGTCATCACCAACAAGCTGTACCTTGTTTCCAATCCTGGCTGTCATCTTCTGCCAGCCTTCCCAGTCTTCTTCATCAAGTCCGTCTTCGATGGAAATAATAGGATACTTGTCTACAAGGCTCTCCCAATGTGCAATAAGCTCATCAGATGTAAACTCTTTTCCTGACTTGGGCTGTTTATAGAAGCCTTTTCCTTTCTCGCTCTTCCACTCTGATGCAGCTGCGTCCATGGCGATCATGAAATCTTTTCCAGGCTCATAACCTGCTGCCTTTATGGCTTCCAGGATCTTCTCAATTGCCTCTTCATCACTCTTTAGCTGATTTGGTGCAAAGCCGCCTTCGTCTCCAACAGCTGTTACATCTCCCATGTCCTTAATGAGTTTTTTCAGATTATGGAAAACTTCTGCACACCAGCGAAGAGCTTCTTTAAATGAAGATGCTCCAACCGGCATAATCATGAATTCCTGTGTATCGACGGCGCTGTCTGCGTGGGCTCCGCCATTTAAGATATTCATCATAGGAACAGGAAGTCTGTTTCCTGATACACCGCCAAGGAATCTGTACAGCGGAATATCCAGGGCCTTAGCTGCAGCCCTTGCTGTGGCGATGGAAACAGCAAGGATCGCATTTGCTCCAAGATTGGATTTATCCTTTGTTCCATCTGCCTTGATCATAGCTGCATCGATCGCATATGTATCTGATGCATCCATACCTACTATCGCCTTGCTTATCACAGTGTTGATGTTCTCAACAGCTTTTGTAACCCCTTTGCCAAGGTATCTTGCCTTATCGCCGTCTCTTAGTTCAAGAGCCTCAAACTCGCCAGTTGATGCTCCGCTTGGAGCAGTTCCCAGAGCAACAGTTCCGTCAGCAAGAGTAACTTCTGCCTCAACTGTAGGGTTTCCTCTCGAATCGAGTATTTCCCTTCCCACAACTTTTTCAATTTCTAAATATTCCATTGCATTTCTCCTTTCCTTATTAAACACAGAATTCCTCTTATCACAACCGGTCATAGGTCCAATTATGAAAAGAGGAACTCACATGATTTACACAAAAGGTGTTAGCCGTTGCTAACAACTACAATTTTATTTAGTCTCACATCTGCTGTCAACAGATGTTATTGAGGATTTTTATCATTGTTCCATCCTAGGCGATCTTCCATGAAACAGCTTCTTTTCTTTCGCTAAGCCATGGGGACGGTTCTTTTGGCTGGTTTTGATCTTCAAAACCAGCCAAAAGAACCGTCCCCATGGCTTACCTCACAGGTCTTTCAAAAAGAACCTGTTCATTGCGCTGTGTACTACCGCCTCTGGCTTGGGGATCTCCCCGTAGCCGCTCTTTTCATAGATGTGGATGGCGGCCTGCAGGTTGTCATGAGTCTCAAGATATGAGTGCTTAAATCCTGCAGCACGCATCTCCTCTTCGACGAGTGAGATCAGCTCATAGCCAAGACCTGACCCCTTGGCAGAATCGTCAAGATAGAGCTTTTGAAGCTCTGCGGTATCTTCCATGAAATCAAACCTGGCAAAGCCAATTCCTCCAATGACTTTGCCAGCCTGATCTTCAATAACAAAATATCTTTTATCCCCAGTCCCGTAATAGTCACTTAGATGGTCCAAACCGTCATCAAAGTACACAGTCCCAGGTATATCAAGTTTATATTTTTTCAGATTATCTCTTATAAGCTTCGCAACAGCAGCATCGTCGCCTGCAGTCATTTCTCTGTAGTCTATCATGATGCTCCCCTGTCACTCGATGGAATACTGCATCAGCTCATACTTAAGCCTGGTTCCTTCAGCGATTCCCTCTGGTAAAAGAGCTCTCGCAACCAGTTTGATATCCTCTGATTCAATATCCGTTCTCTTAAGATTGGCGTAATCGCCGTCAATGCTTACAACTTCGTAATACCATGTTTCCATATTATTCTCTTCCTGCCTTCAACTTCTCAGCATCATCATTAAGATCCTGCACCAGCAGATTTATCTTTTCCACGATTCCCTGATTCTGTCTGCTTGCTTCATAGGTTCCGGTTGCGTGTGCCGTAACCTCCTGGGTAACTGCAGAAGCAGTCTGAATGCTGTTTACGATTCCCTCGTTTGCAGCAGCAAGTTTTCCAACAATGCTGTCAAGGTCAGCTGTATGGGACTTAATGATCTCCACAGTTTCTGAAATCTGTGCAAAGCTCTCAGCTGTATCTGCAGCGCATTTGCTCTCTTCTTCACCGGCAACCAGAAGCTTTTCTATTGTCTCAACCATGTTGCTTACCTGGTCCACTACTCCGCCAATAAGCTTGGTGATGTTCTCTGTGGCATCGGTGGTCTGTCCAGCCAGGTTGGAAATCTCAGATGCAACAACCGCAAAGCCTTTTCCAGCTTCACCAGCACGTGCTGCTTCGATTGATGCATTAAGTGCCAGGAGCCTTGTCTGGGATGCGATGTTGGTGATGATATCCGTAATGGAGTTCATCTCTTCCGTAGTCTTCTGGAATGTATCAAGGGCCTGCTTTACGTCTTTTCCGGCAGAATCTACTTCCTTGGTAAGGCTGGTCATTCTGCTGATGTTGTTCTGTCCGTTTTCCACAGCCTCTGCTGCAACGCTGACGTTTTTGGTGATCACTTCTGAAGAGCTCTCCACATTTCCGATATGGCTTGAGATCTCATTGGTCTGCTTGAGCTGATCCTGGGCAGCGTTGGCGGATTCATTGGTTCCCTGGGTAACCTGCTCCATGGAATCGATGGTAGTGCCAATAGAATCCTTGAGGGTCTGCATCTCAGTTGCAAGGTCTGAAGCAGTGCCAGTCACCTTGTCGGACACATCAAGAATGCTTTGCAGAAGGGAATTTGTATTATCATTGATCTTTTGAAATCTCTCTGCGCGGCGCAGTTGGAATGTATGATTGGTCTTACTTACAAGGAAAAGATATATCGTTATCATCACCATGACAAGGCCCTGGATCTCAGCTGTGGCGGAATTTTCGATAATGCCGCTTCGAAGCTCCAGCACAATGGACACGATGTTTACAATAACTACTCCAACTCCAATGATGGTAGTGTATCTGACGTCATCATAAAGTGAAATGATGATGAGCATCGGAATAACATAAGTAAAAACAAGCAGGTTCGAGGTGGTCATGAGCACGAAGGTGTACATGATGGCATATCCCACACCCACAATGTGCTTGACCAGCGACGTGTCATTTTGTTTAGCATAGGAAGCCCATCCTAATACATTTGGTATAACGTTCAGAATGATGACGATAGCCACATACCCTACACTGCGGGTGTGCTTTGCTATCTCCAAAAGATAAGCCAGCGAAATGATGGAGCACAGCGCAGTCATGGCCTGTAAAGCTCTTTTGTTGGCAAGGGCAAGTTCATAATCAAAAGCAGAATTGTTGTCGTTCATGATGGAAACTCCTTTTTCGTTATTTTGATAAAAAAAGTACATCAATGCCTACAATTATTTAACCATATTTTCCCCCGTCTTTGCAATTTAAGTGTAAAAAAATGGACTCGGCGGCTCGGGTGTTTTTTCCCGTTCGCTTTGTCCATTGTAAAGATAACTTAGAAATTGTTTTTCTCTCCTTAGTTCCTTATAAAACCTGCATCTCTCTCAGGCATGCTGTCATAGGCTCTGCTGCAGGTTCTTTAGATACTTTTGCGTTGAGCTCTTTTAATGTCATAGCCGACATGATCACTACTGCAATAAGTGTTCCAACATCTGCAATGGGCGCAGAAAATAATGCTCCCTCTACACCGAAGAACATGGGCAGGACTATTGCAAGGGGAACACTAAGGACAAATTCCCTAAGGAGTGAGAGCCCCATCGCCATAGCGGGCTTGCCGAGTGCTTGCAGGAAAACACTGATTGATTTCTGGATGCATGTAAGAATTATCATGGACAGGAATATCCTGAATGCTTTTACAGCAAACTCGTTGTATAGCCCGTCTTCACTTCCGAATATTGCTGTTATCTGAAGAGGAAATGCCTCAAAGAGGATTAGTGCGACAGCACCTACTATTGCCTCTGCTTTTACTATGGTGATGAACAGCTCTTTTACCCTCTTATACTCTCCTGCTCCATAGTTATATCCAATGATCGGCTGTGATCCAGCTGCTATTCCAATGCATACTGAGATCACTATCTGGAACACTTTCATGACTATTCCCACAACTGTCAGAGGAATGTCTGCACCATATTTGCTTCTTGCACCATAAGTGACAAGAACATTGTTCATTACGCCCATGATGACCACAATGGAAATCTGTGTTAGAAAGCTGCTGATTCCCAAAGGAATAAATTTTGATATTATGCTTCTGTCAGGGATGAAGCTCTTTTTATTCAGTTTCACAGTCTTTGCTCTGGTAAGATATACAAGACCGCAAACTGCAGTCACTATCTGACCTGTTATGGTTGCAAGGGCAGCTCCCATCATTCCCCAGCCCAGAACAAATATTGCAATGGGATCCAGGACCACATTAAGAAGACAACCAATGATCGTTGTGCTCATTGCAAATTTAGGACTGCCGTCCGCTCTGATGATTGAATTAAGGCCGTTTCCCACTACAAAGAAAGGAATTCCAATTATTATGAACTACCCTCACCGACTCCACGTCGGAAAGGGTTTCTGTTATGCCGCATGGCGGCATGAACCTGTAGGATGCTCTATGCATCCTGCAGAACAGGGCATGTCCACTATGCCTCTATCCCATTGGCTTACCTTTGGGAATACTTTCCTTAAGATGTTTGCAGCTCCATTTATGTCTGCATTTGTTATTGTACCATCGTAGTGCCTGTAAAGTCCTCTCTGTATCCTCTTGCCTGAAAAAGCGAAGTTCTCTTTCGCATTCTTTTTATACACAGGGATATAGTCTTTTGCAAGAAAGTCTGCCTTTGATGTGTAGCTTTCTTCCGTGATAACAAACTTTATACCATATTCAGCAAGTTTGTATCTGAGCATGTCTGCAAATATCAGCATTGGTATCTGCACAAAGTTCTGGTTATTGACATGTCCTATATCTATCTCCTGCTTCTGGTATGTATTATGTCCCATCACTACTACATCTACATGGTTATCCCTTGCATAGGCTGCAAGCTGTCTGCTTACCTTATGGAACTGATCCTTTATCCTTCTGTTCCTTTTTTCTGTAAGAGCGTTCATCTTTCTTGTCCTGTACCTGTTGTTGCATGTCATGGCGCAGGAAGAGAGTCTTTTCATCTCTTTGTTGTAAAACTGGTTGATTGACTTGATCACGCCGCCCTTTATCACAAATGGCCTTGCACCAAAAGTGTTTGCTACAGCAGCTATGTTGTCTGTTCCGGGATCGATAGCCATTACTCTCAAGCCCTTCAGATCTGATACGTCCGAAAGGTCAGAGAGGATATCCTTATCAGACATTGGCATTATCCCTTTATCAGGAACAGAAAGAACTACATCCAGGACAAAACTGTTTCCGCTGGGCTTTATACGTACTTCCTTAAGGCACACTTCTTCAGGGAGCTGGCCAAGAGACAGCCTATCCTTTGTCCCCGGAAACTTTAGATACCCATCCTTGATCCTGCATATCTGATTAGTCAGGACAGCGGTCTTGAATGATCCCT
>Ga0256405_10003975_pt1 | contig 28932 bp, 49 predicted proteins | sample RumenRJG_02DNA_FD_189096 | JGI IMG/M metagenome (GOLD analysis project Ga0256405, IMG submission 189096) | Bovine rumen microbial communities from Lethbridge, Alberta, Canada - RJG_02 | ecosystem: Host-associated > Mammals > Digestive system > Stomach > Rumen | place: Canada: Alberta... | reverse complement strand
TGATTATTTCCTTTTACGTAAATATATGATCCAGTATTCCATAAAGTGATTGCCTCATTTTCATACCACTAATACCAACTCACTCCATCAAATGAATATTGTATATCTGGAGAGTTAGATTCATAATTATAAAATGTTATTGTAGAGTTTGATTCATTCGCTGTAAATTTCAGATAATTTATATTCTATTTTCCATGTAAAACTTCATTAACCTTTGAAGATGACCAGACCTAATGTGTATTAATCCACTCATCATTTATTTTTGCGTAGTTTGTTGCCACATATTCAACTCCTTCTTTAATAGTTGATGCAGATATTCCTGACTACATGTCCCATGCAATTGAATAGTCGCGGTCAACGCCGACAACATCGCCTAAAACAGATATATGTGTTGCAATAACACGCTCTAAGCTTTCTATCGTATTATAGATATCGACAGCAGTCGCTAAACCATCTTCCCCATTAGATGCATCTTCTAATGTTGCAGTGTAAATATTAGGATAATTTGTTGGATATAATTCATTCTGTGCCCAAATATATTTAGAACCGCTTGGATACCCATAAATGTCATCTTCATTTGCTGTTATAAAAATGACAGAATCTGAATTTACTATTTCAGATATATTAGATTTAATAGAAGCAATATCTAATGAAGTGTCTGAAATTTCATTAAAAACATTATGTAACCCTACAGCTTTGACAAATTTTTTTGACATGTTTACATTTTCATAATTATTTTTATCTTATTTAAGTAAAAATCATATTAAAATATTAGTATTTTAAGTGATAATTTTAGTATGATTTGTTGATGCAATTATTATTCAATTAAGGATGCCTTTTTAAATTATCTTGCAATATATTTATTTACGCTGACAAAACTATTAAAAAATTATTAAATGGCAAAACTAAAAATAACAAAAAGTGCCAATTTATTTTTGGCACTTTTTCAATATATTTTTAATATTTAAATAATAACCCAAGATAGCTCTTCCTAAATTCTTTCAATTGCATCTTTATATGTATCTGTTGCAGGAATTCCACTAGATGCTGACCATTCTGCAGAAAAATCTTCTTCTAGACCAAGAGTCTAAGCAACTCTTGTAGTGGCGCTGGCTATCACTTCTTCAACTTCTATCAGTTTTTCATAAACATCTTGTGCAATGGCAAGGCCTATTGAGCCATTAGATGCATCTTCTAATGTTGCCGTAATTGCACCAATGCTTGAAGAAATAATTCTTCCTGCAGAATCTATATTTACGCTTGTTTGAATATATGCCGAGGTTGATGAATTTAATTCATATTGAATATTTACATTATCTACATATTGTTTTACATCTTGTGCTTTAGCTAAACCATCTGTATTGTTTGATACATCACCAATAGTTAATGCAGCACCAACCATGACATCCCCTTTACTCGTGTCTGTTAAAATAGCTATATAATTTCCAGTTGAACCATTAATTGAAGCGACTCTATTAGTACTAATATCATTGATTTCTTCTTGTAATGCATTTATTGATGCGTTTAATTCAGTATAATGTGTTTTACACTCCCATGATGATTCTTCATAAGGATGCAAATAATCAATACACATATAAATCTTTTTAATAGATGTTACTGCAACCAACATTCCGTCATATGTAATAATATCTCCATTTATATCCCATGTGTGTGATTCCTGTGCGCTAGATCCATATAAATCATTTAAGCTATTTACAACTTGTCTAATATCAATTGGTCCTGCACCAATAACTTTATATCCACTTGGAATAGATTTATAATATTTGTCAAATGATAATGCCATAATTATAATTTACATTAATTTTGCTTTTTATTAATTTGAACTTTGAACGCCCACTTTCCAGCAGATCTTGTGTCATCATAATATCTGTCATATACTACTTCATTTCCTTGAACACTAATAGATGTTGAACCATCTTTTATCCAACTCTATGAACGAGTTGTATTATTAGACCATGCATTAATATTTTCATTTGCATCTAATTCACATGCCTGTGGGACCGTAAATGTCATTCCTTCAGGAACCCATATATAGCACTTATTGCCATCAGCTGATGTCCCAAATGAAATTATATATGTTTGATTGGAATTCAAATAATTTACAAGAGGCAGTTTGTTTGATGGGTCTATTGAATACTGGTTATTATACCAATTAAATTCGCTTAAATTCGCATCTGTTTCAACGGATTTTCCATTAGTAAATATTGGATATACACCTATTACTGAATATGATGTAGTAGTGTAATTGTTTACAGAGGCTGTTGTAGATCCACTAATATTACTATTTTCAACTTTAGCAGACATTTCGCTATATACTTTATTTTTATTTGATATTATATATACACTTGGCAAAATACCTGGTATCTATGTATTGCTTAATTCACGTGTAGCAGCCGCATTATGTGTTAATGACAGTGAAATTACGTTATTTCCCTCAGAAACATCTACACTGGAGGCTTCATGCAAATATGAAGATTCTAAAGATGATGACCTATGTTGAGTAGAATTAACTGTTAATGTTGATTGAACATATAAATCTGAATCTTTTATTGAATATGTTGCAGTAGCAACACCGGGTTCTGCTATAATTATTGATGAATCTGAAATTGTACCAGCGGGTTCATTATTTACTCCAACTATTGTACAATAACCAAAATTCATACCAGTTATTTTAGATTGGGTTGATGTGATAGTTTCTTGCATGGCGCTACGTGTACAGGTCAATGTTCCTGATATTTCATTTATTGATAATGTTGAACCTATTTCAACTAAAGCCCCATCTGAAACTGAATCACCATTAATTGTAATATATGTGCTTATATTATTAGGTAAATTGTTAACAGTTAAGCTGAAATTATCAAATACACCTATGCCAGTATATGTAGAAACATTTGGAAATTTTTCAGCAACTAAATAATATTCCAATAATTCTTTGACAGACATTCCAACTCCTTCTGTTACAATTTCTTCAGATGCCGGTAAAACACCAATTGCCTCAGTTCTTTGAATGCCATGTGGTAAATAAATTTTATCCAAATCTATTCCAACTTTAATATGCTATTCATTTGATGAGTCTTCTGTAATTTTAATATTGACACCTTCTGCACTTTTATCTATTGCTTCAAGTGTGGAAGCATCCTATGATGTTATTCTGTTTGATGGGTCGAATATTGGATATAGTGTCTATGCATCAATTTCTATCTCATTGCTAACTTTTGTCAATTTAATGTTGTCATCTTGGCCATATTCAATAACATATGTACCATTTTCTGCTGGCATAATGGGATTGATGACACCTACAAATAAACCAACATTTCCAATAGATACCAATTCATTTGCTGTTGCAAGAGAAGTGACAGTGATGGATGATTTAATTTCATATTCATTATTTCTGGAATCTCTTCCACCATAAAAGCGTTTTGAATATACACCAGTCTGATCTTTTACTAAGCCAAATACGATATTAGATGTCCATTCACCATTGGCAATATTATTTTTCCACGTCTGTTCAGATCCCTAAAAATGTATAATTTTATTTAATGTATTATTCATAATTAAACAGTTAATTATTAATTTATTTATTTTTAGTCTTCATATATATCTTCCCATATAACAGGTTGAATACCAGCGGATGCATCAAGAATTATGCTACCATGTTCAGTTCTTGATGTTGTTTCAATTAATTTATAAACATATGTGTTGTCATTTTCTGATAATATGATTTCATAATTGACATTCACATGATCTTTGACATTAGATAATTCTTCTTCAACATGACCAATTCTGGCATGAACTTTTCTAAAAAGTTTCCATATCCACTCTTTAAATTCCTTTGTATAAAGAACTAAATTAGGCCAATTTTGATAATCTGTATTATTGTCTGTTGTCATATATTACAAATATTTAATTTTCTATTATTATTTGGATTTATGAAAGAACCTCTTCAAATTCTGCGATAAATGATGTATTTTTTGTAATCAGATATGAATCACTCACCTCTTCACCATCAACTACCCAACTTATGAAGTTATAGCCTTCACTTGTAGGTATTGCTTGTTCAATTTCTCCTAATGTTGTATTGTGATAAACTTCATATGTATTAAGTGTTTCACCATTTGATATGAAATCCACAACATACTTGCTAATTGTGAATTCTGCAATAAATGATGTATTTTCAGTGATATGATCAGTATCTAATACACTTACATCTGTTCCATCCCATACCCAGTATATAAATGTGCTTCCATCAATTCCTGTAGGATTTTGACCAGGTTTAATATTACCAAACTCTTCATTGTACTCTGCCATAACTTGACCATATATTTCATTATTTGAAATAAATGTGACATGATATTGATTAGGTATAAAGCTCGCATTGAATACGGTATCATGTTCTATTAAATATTCATCTGGATCTATTAATTCCTGATTTTCTGTCCAACCGATAAATTCATGACCAGTTTTTGTTGGATTTTCTGGTAATATTGTATTAAGAGGTGTGTTCCAAATCGCATTTATTGGATCACATATTGCCGAGCTATCAGCTTGGAATTGAATGACATATGTGTTAAATAGCATACTTGCATCAAATCTTGTATCATCTGTTATCAAGTAATCATTATCAACTATTTCTGACTCGGTTTCCCATCCAATGAATGTACGTCCAGCATCAGATGGATTTTCTACATTTAGCATTCCTAATGATGTATTATATATGACATCCATCGGTCCATCATATAAAATATTATCTTTATAGAAGCTTGCAGTATATGTAATTGCATGCCATGATGCATAAAATCTTAAATCTCTATCTATCGTACTTCCTATTTGATAGTCTGGGTTTTCACAAATCCAACTTGTAAATATATGTCCTACCTTTGTTGGGGTGATATCTGGAGCAACAATGGTTGAACCAGCTGAATATATCTGTGTTAAATCATAGTATTGATTTTCATATGTATCATCTTCAAAATACATTACACGTATTCTGTCAGTGTTTGTGTCAAATGTAGCTTTTATTTCATATTCATCTACTGTTTTATTAACCTTTAATATGATTGGGTCATCTTCAACACTAAATGGTCTAATATCTTGCTCAAATCTTGACAAGACTGGATGATTATTATCTGTACCCCATGTAGCAAAACTCCAATTTACATTTGCATTGGCTGACAATCTTATCTATGTACCTGCTAGATAATATGTGTAACGTTGATCAGGTGATAACTGTTTAATGTCTCCTACAATATTGACTGAACCAGCATTAGATGGTCTAGCATCTGCAGTAATTCTAACCCAATATTCAATAAAGAATGCTTCTATTATATAGCTTGTTGTTGCATATCTATTTTGGTATGTTGGATTTGTATATTCAACTGTATCAATTCCATCATATACTAAATACTTTGTAAAATCATGATTTCCTTCTACATCTGGAATAGCTTCTATTATGATTTTTGCACCATCATCGTAATAAACTTTACCAGCGAGCGCATCTGCTATTGATATATGTCTTGTTGGGGAATCAGGTTCGGTTATTGAGATACTTAAGCTATCTTCAAAATATTTTACAACAGTGTTTGGATTGCTTGTAACACAATTAATAGAAACTTTTAAGCTATGAAGTTTTTTGAATTTGGCAGTATATCCATGATTTAATATATTTGGATCTACTCCATCTAGTAAACTTCCTATTACATTAATGTCTTCACCAAATGTATATGATACAGTTTTGTCATATATTGGAGAACTAATATCACCATCTTTATACCAACATATAAACCTATAACCGGGATTTTCTATTGCAGTAAATTGGACAGTATCTCCTTGAATATATGTTTTGTATTCATTGAATGGCGTACATTCTGCCACACGTGTGTTATCTCCGCCTGCATTTATACCAGCAATATTATCTTCAATTTTTATATAGCCTGCTTTTGTGTAGCAGCATAGATTTATAGTGTATATGTCATCATGAAATATAGGATATATGCTAGAATCATCAATAGGTTTAAGAGCATTTATTAACTATTGAATATCTGAAATATCAGCATGCATAATAGAAACAGATGCATCCTGGACATCATTACGTTCTCTTTCAGTATTAATTTCAATACTTTTTTCCTATAGCGTTGTAAGAATGTCTTGAACAGTTTCATTCATTACATTTATAGATGTATCTTGAATGTTATTACGATACTGTTCACCTATTAAATCAATATTTGTATTATCAGTTTTAGAATCTAAATTAGACAATCTGATATCAATTTCATTTATTTCAGAATTGATGCCCTAAATGTCACTAGAATGCTAGTTTACATTTTCTTCTAAAACATTTATGCTTGATGACATAATACTTATATCAGATATTATACCATTGATGCTGTTCTCAATTAAGCCAATTGATGAATTTATTCCAGATATATTTTCAGCCATATCTGCTATATTCAGTGAATGATTGTCAACCGTTGTGCTAACATCATTCAATTTTGCATTTGTGCTATTCAAGCTACTATCTAATTGAGAAAGATGCTCATTTATAATTGGCAATTGATTCTGAATTTCTTGGATGTCCTAATCATAAACACTTAATGTGTTTTTAATTTCTAATATGGACAAATCTATATTGTTAATACTTATATCAATTGTATTTAATATAGAATCCTGTTCACTATCTTTTAATTCAATATTTAATATTGATGAATTAATTATAGAAATTTCATTATCAACATTTGTTAAATGTTCATTAATATTTAATATAGATGAATTTGCATTATTAATAATATCAAATCCTTCATTCATAGACGCATTTAAAGATTCTTGATAATCTAATATATATGATATGCTGCTATCATTATTGTCTAGATGATTCTAAATGACATGAATTGATGTGTTAATAGAATTTATATCATCAGAGTTTTTAGTTATTCTAGAATCGAATCCAGAAACAAATTCTTCTATTTCTTCAATCTGCTATAATGTTTTTACACTAATATCTTCTACTTGTTGCAAAGCATCATTAACGCTTGACGCAATCTCATCAATGTTTGATGAGATTTGATTTTTAAAATTATTAATGTCATCTAGAATCTGTGAAATTATTGAATTGACATTCAGCTCAAATTCGGTGACATTTTCATTTAATAAACTAACATCTTTATTTAATACGCTAAATTGTTTACTCAGCTATACAACTTCTTCATGTATTGAATCTATTATATCATCTAATGAGTATTCACTTCCAGAATCTGTCAAATACAAATGACCGCAATTTGGTCTAATATTACCAATGGCTACAACACAATGATATTCATTATCTTTTTTATAGAATTCTGTGTGTGCTTCACCAGGTTTTAAGAATATTAAATCACACGCATTTTTAGCTTCTTCAAAACTAGCATATAATTTGCATGTTACTGGTTTATGACAGTGAAATGCATCTGGGGCAGATTGGTGATCCGGATTATTTTCAAGCATCACAAAAGTTGTTACAGCTTCTTCAGCCTACTCATTACATTGTGTATTTGTAGTTTGATTATTTACATCTGAATTTGTATTATTAAGTATTCTTGTAGAAATTGCCATATCATTATCTGTTTTCTAATATTTTTATATTTATTTTTATAAATCTAAAACTTTTATCTATTAATTTATAAAATATATTTAATAATTTTATGTAACAAAATAAATGATAAAAATGAAAACTAAAAACATATGAGTAAATTAACAAATGATTTTAAAACACATGTTGAATTTCCAGAAAAGACATCAAGAAAAGAAATTCATGGAGCAGAATTTATCATTAATGAAAAGAAGAAGGCCGTAACAGCATATATTGTATCAAAAGGCGAAAAATATTATGGTACTGCAAAGTGTGGCCCTAATGATGAGTGGGACGTAGAACGAGGTAAAGAAATTGCACTTTATCGAGTTGAAATTGCACAACGTAAACATGATCTTAAAGTAACTAATAATGTTATTAAAGAACTGCAATGCATTATTAATACTAATAACGATAATGTTTATCATAGGTTTGTAAATCCTGCAGATGTGTCAAAGCATTGGGAAGAATTCCTTCGTTTAGCGTGTGATGAAGCTAAAAGCCAACAAAGAAATATTAATTTCTGTTTAGCACAAATTGAAAAATTATCTAAATAATTATGGGTAAACAAAAATTTAAAATAGGTGACAAAGTAGTAATAGCGCCTAAATATAAAAATAAATATAATTCTATTACCAATGCTGGCGAAGTAATAACAATAAGTTCAACCAGAGATCGTGCAAGATATTTAGTTAAATTTGAAGGTAAGAATCCAATATTTAGACTATATAGCTATGAATTGGTATTTGCTAATATGCATGCATTAGCTGAACATAACAAAAAAGAGTATGAAAAACAAGAAAAAGAACTTCCGTTGACAACTAAATGCAAATATTGCGGTGAAAAATTTGATGAGGTATATTGTAGAGAAAGCAAAGAAGAGCCTGGCGTTTGTGAATGGTGTGCAGACCAACGTAAAAAAATGCCAAAAATTTATATGCGTAAATCTATTACAATTAATAATCTTAAAGATTTTTCTATTTTTGGAAAAGATGGGGATTGGCTTGAAGTAACTGAATGGGCAAATGGCGAAGGTATTGATATTGATATTCACTATGCAAGTGATCATACTGAAGATATTCGTCATTTCCAATTAAATTATGATGATCTTGGTATAATTATGAATATTGTAAATAAATTTGGAGCACTTCCAACAATTTTTACAGATAAAGAAGAAAAAATTTATTAATTTAAAATATGAGTAAAAACATTTATATAAAAATAGAAGATTAATTTATGAAAAATACAGGAGTTCAAAGTATTGGAATTAAAACACCTATTATTCGCGAAGGTGACGATCTTAAAAAGATTGTAGTTGATGCAGTTTTAGATGCAGTAACACTTTATACAGATGGTATCCCTGAACCATTTGATAATACATTTATTGATTTACATGATAAAGATGTCATTGGTATTACTGAATCAGTTGTTGCACGTTCTCAAGGAAATTATGTAACTATTGATGATATTGTAGAATATTTGAAAAGCATGAATATCACAAAAAATCTTATGCTGTATTCTCCAATTATGTCACGTAATAGATTTTCAATGATTCTTAAAGCATTTGCTCGTTTTGCAGATAAAATTACTATTGTTTATGATGGCGAATTTGATGAGCAAGGTAATCCAAATGAAGGAATTAATCCATTTACTGGTGTTAATATTAGAGATTATTATAAAGAACTATGTGAAAAAGAAAATTGTCAATTTTTAATGTTCAATCTAAAAGATTGTGTCTTAGATGATGGAATTTTCTTAGATAATGGAAAATGGCACGGTATTGGTTTTGACCAAACATTTATTGATTGTCGTTGTCATCCAGAAGAAACAGATGCATACACATTGGCCGATATTATGAGTCAACCAATAATGCATAATGGCATATTATCAACATCTGGATATAATTCAGAATATGGTTTGCTTGGCTGTAATAAGGCAACAGAAGAAAAAATTAAATTGTTTCCAGAACCTACTAAAGCACAACAACTTGTAGAAGATATTCAAAAAGAGATTTTTAATAGAACAGGTAAACATGTTATTGTATGTATATATGGTGATGGGTGTTTTCATTCTCCAATGATTGATAATAAACCTGGTACATCTATTAATGAATTTGCAGATCCTGTTCCAATGCCGGCATATACAGATAAAGAGCTTATAGAAGGTTGTCCAAATGAAGGAAAACTTAAATATTATGCAGATTTATATCCAGAGAAAAATATTGATGAACTTAATGAATTGATAAAAAAGGAAAAAGGAAAATGCTCTATCGGTAAAATGATATCAGAGGGTTGTACACCACGTAGACGAGATGCATTATTAGCGTCATTAATGGATTTAACTTCAGGAAGCGGTGATAGAGCAACACCAGTTGTTTTAATTAAAAATTATTTTTAATTATGAGAAATAAAATTCGAGCATTTTCATCTGAGCATCAGACAGATAAGATAAATAAAATTCTTGGAATTAATAAGACACGTTATGTGTTATCTGATATTTTTGAATATTTGCCGGATAAGATTACATATAATGGAATGACCGGGTATTTAAGATTGTCTAATATTGATATAGTTTATTCATCTCTTGAATCTGAACAGCAAGGAAGGGTTGTGGCAATATTTCAATATATGATTGGTGAAAAAAATGTTTATGATGGATTCATTGATGCGCTAAAATGGATGAAAGAGCATGATTTCTAATATTTAAACATGTAATTTTAAAATTTGAAAAGGAAATAACTATTAAGCTATTTCCTTTTTAATTTTTAATCGATTTACTTAAAAATAATCATTTTCCAAATTGTCATCATCCCAATCATCTCGATCAACATCTTCATTATCATTTCTAAAATCCCACATATCTTCATTATTTGGAATATTCCAAGCTTGTTTAAGAATAATATAAAGAATTGTTTCTCTAAGAATATCCATTATAAGTCTTTCATAATCACTATCAACAAGACCGCAATATCCTTTATTAACAAAATCATATATTTCATCAACTAAATCACATAAATTGCAATCATCTTGTCTTCCTACTCTAGCTTCCATAAATCTTACAGCTGGGTTGACTGTTTCTCTACCATATCTTTCACCGGCCTTATCCCCATCATTCCAATAACGATACGCAATACGTTCAGCAGCTCTTAACAATTCACCACCTAAACTATCGGCATTGCCAGAACCAGGAACAAGTGCTTCAAACATAATGTCACCATCTTTTTCTGGATCAATATCTCTTTCTTGGGCTAGAACACCTGCAACTAAATCTGCAAATTCTTTACCATATTTAGCTTCTAAATCATTAGCAATTTCACCTTCATTAAGAGTTTTTTTAACTTGGGTTGAAACTGACTCCATTATACTATTATATAATTCCTTTTTACTTTTCATTATTGTAAAAAATTAATTTTTTCATTATACAAAATCATATGCATCTATTGTGTGTTTTCTAGTAACATCTGCGCACCAGTCATCCACCCAATCTTCATTTTCCATTGTATCTGCTATATAGTTTACAAATACTTCATCAAATGGAGGTAAATTTGGAAAATCACCATATTTCTATACATATAACATAACTGCTTCAGCTACACCTTTAACCTCTTCTTCGCTTATTTGATGAATTGCCATTAATGTTGCATATAATGGTAATGTGTGTTCTGAATCTAAATTGTCATATAAGAAATCTCTGATAGCATCACACCATTCTTGACAATCTCCCTGAACATCCATACCTTCTTCTTCATATTCTTCTGCAGTAGTAGAATAATCATTTCTATATTCTTCATTAATAGCTTTCTTAACTACTTTAGCTACAGAAGCCATAACAGATTCATATAATTTTTTATTGTCTTTCATACAATTAAATACTAATTTTTATATTTATTATGCAATACATTTTGCATTTTTTTCAAATACATCCTAATTATTTATTGTAATTTTATTTACAATTATTTCAGCACCAGATTTAATAGTTAATTCAGTTTCATCTGGGTCTATTAAATTAGAAATTATTGTCTATGCCCAATTAACATCCTCGGCAGAAATTCTGGCATATATAACTACATTTCCATGTATTTGGGAATTAATTGCTTTACTATTTCCTGATTTCCATGACCAATATATTCCTAATGGATTATTAAGAATTTTTTGAATATCTGGATCTTTGATATAAAGCATTCTTTCACAATATATCATATCATTTTCATCCATTTTAAAACTGTCTATGCCTTCATATAATTCATCAATAAGTCTATCTTTACAATATGTAAAAAACTCTTCATTATATTCAACATCACAAGTTTCAATTCCTTTTGCTTCTGCATATTCTTCTTCTATCCAAGAATCATATAAAATATCAGTTTTTGGACAATGAGACAAATCAGCATTATAGATATAATCAGATAAAGCATCATTCTACTATGTGGTATTGTACTCATTCAATGCCTTTTTAACCTATATGGCCACTGATGACATTATTGTTTCATATAATTGTTTTTTCTTATTCATAATTACCATTGTATTATATCATATGTTACTGCAGCACCTATAGATGGGCCAAGATTTAATCCAACTCCATTATGAATTGGATCATAACCAACATTTACTCCTACACCAAAATATAAACTCAATCCCCAACGTTTTGGTTTGTAATATCTTGAAATAGTTGGACTTGTTTTTGGATCAATAACTACAGATTGTATTGGTCCAAGACACGTATATGGATTATCTGACTTAGCAATAACTGTTAATTGTTCACCATTATCAATAACATCGAGAGTCAATTTTGCATCAACTTCCATATTATCTATAAATGTTTCTGATGCATCAGGGTATGCTAAATTTGCCTTAGATGAACCAGAAATAGTATAATAATTAGAATCATTAGCTTCCCAATTCCATGCTAATAGAGAGTCTTTAAATGTCACATTATGTGTATTAGTATCAACAGAATCAATCTTTGTTACAACAACTGTTTTAGTTATAACTACCGGATGGTCTTTAAGCATCTAGTATTCAGCATATAGTTCATCATTATATTTTTTTAATTGTTCTGCTTGAAGAATATAAGTGTTCTTAGCTGCATATTCATCACCGTATTTATTTTTGTAAATATATGCAGAATCATTCCAAATGATGGCATTCCCTTCTGCATTCTAATACTTATGATAATAAATGCCGCATCCGAGACCAAGCAATAAAATTACAATTCCAAGAATGATTATAATATAATCTTTTGCTTCAAGTTTTTTACAATTATTTTTCATATTTCATATTTGATGTTTTATTGATTATTCACTATATTTGCAAGTGTCTTAGAAGTTGAAAACTGCCCTTGTGCAACACCAAGTTTTTCTACAGGTATTGTATCTGTTGAAATTGGTACATTTTTTATTAATGCTTTACTTAATGCAGATTCATCTATTATATACGGTTGTCTTAATGTGACACCTGAATAAGTAATTGAAATTGGAAGTTTTGCATTTGATGCATCAACTACAAATTCTGAAAAAGGTGCTGTAAGGCGAGGACTAAATGAAAAATACAAATTAATATTCCCTCTTAATTTCTATGCACGATTTGTTTTAATTTTATGTTGAGTACCTGAATCAGTACCAGAAAAACTGGTAAATGGTTTGTATGTGCGTATCTAATTTTCATTTTCTATTATCAATTTGACAGAGCTATCATCAAAATACAATCCAGGAAGCGTCACATTCGAATAAACATAAACAACATTATCTTCTGAATCATTTCTAGCAGAATATACTCCACAAGATTTTGTGTATGTCACATCTTCATTAGAAGACATTGTTTGTATGCTGTCATATTGTAATTTTATATATGTAGTATCAGGATTTGCAATTTTGTATGATAATGCATCTATTGTCATTTCATTAAATTCTAAACGGTCTGTCAAATTTTCAATCACATCATTAAATTGGCTAACAACATAATTGATGTTAGATGACCATTTTTGCCATTTTTCGATATTTGTTTGGTTTACTTGCTATCTCAAATTGTATATAGAGCTATTTCCTGCCATATAAATTAAAAATATATTTTTATAAATTATTTATTATTGTATTTAAAACAGTTATACAATTGTGCCATATAAAATAAATAATAAAACTATGTTTTGATATATGAGTAAAATTGGTGGCATTATTAAAATGTCAAACAAGCAGAAGGAAGTAATCATAAAATTAGAAGATATAATTGGCTTTCATAATGATATAGATGTTTCTATAGATTTGCGTAATAATGATGATTGTAGTATTTTAAGATTGAATGGAATAACACTGTCAGAATCAGCAAATGTTAAATACGTAGATGCCTCATCTGCTATAGTGACATTGTCATTAAATGATTATAAACCTGAAAATAACACATATAAAGTTATTTAGATGAATGTTGGCGTTGATGGTTCTGAAACATATAAATTTCCAATATATATAACTGATAATGTTTTAGAACAATATAATACGTATGACAAACATGTACAAATGATTGCATCTAATATGGAGTCATTTATGTTGCTTCGTACTAATCCTAAATTAACTGGTAATGTCAAACTAGTTGTTTCTGAAGATTATAATTTGTATTTGGATACATTTAAAATTTCTTAGAATTCTATTTTAAATAAACAAGAATATAGACATCAAGCAATTTCAGCAGATGGTGATTATGCTCATGATGTTTATAAAGTATTTAATGTTTTACCATCTACCGAAATGTATGGAATTTATCCAGATAGTTATGATCCTCATATGAGTTATCATAAAATGGATGATTAGATTAGAAATATTTATGAATATGGAGCGGAGTATAACAGTGATATGTTATATAGTGAGAATATGAAAATTCTTGCGCCTCTGTATATTGGCAAACATCTTCCAACATATTTTGCCATATGGAGAACAGACAGGTTGATAACAACTGACAATATACAAACAAATTCATAGATTTTCAAAGATTTATTAAATTCCGGGCAGTGCATAAAAATATTTGATTTGCGTCAGTCTACAACAATTGGAAAATATTTAAATAATTATCAAAATACAATTAACAAATATTTTGCCGGCTCATGCGCATTACAATTTATTGAACAAGACAATGATAAAAACTCTGCCGATCATCGGCAAGGTCAGAATACATGGAAAGGTATAGCATATGATAAAGGTATTTTAACAGATAGAAATGAAACAACATATTTTGCTACAAAAACTCTTGAAGGAGAAAATCCTCAAGAAAATTATGATATGTTTTTAGTAAATGGTTTTTCAAGAAACAACCTGTTATTTCCAAATATTTTAAATTTGGAATTTATGTTTAATGATAATGATGCTGAAGATTTTTCTATGCATAATTATTTTGGGTTATATTTAACTGAAAATGATTTTTTACAGTTTAATTAGGTAATTAAAAATGGCAGTAATGATGATAATTATACATTAACTTATTATGATGCCAATAATAATATTGTCAAATTAGATTCTACTCCAATTGACATTATAGAAAATGATGAATATAAAGACAGATTATTTTTTGCATCAACAAAAACAGCTGCAACAAATCTGTCATCAATGAAGGATTTTAATTTGTTTGTAAAAAATGAAGCTGCAAACAAACCATATGAAAATTTATTACAATTAAATGGAAATCAATTACAATTTAATGACAGCTAGAAAGCATTTTTGACTATTGATTTTACAAAATAGATAAGATATGGTGAACATTTTAAATTTATTATACCAAAATACCAGATTGACAAAAATGCATATTAGCATATAGTATTTGAAATAGTTGCATCAAATGATAATAGACTAAAAAATACTGCTAATAATATTAGTCAATATGTTCAGACAAACACTACAAGAAATACACTAAATGATAATGATAATAATACATGTATATACAGAATTGCATTTTATACATAGAGTTTGGATAATGACAAAGAGCTGGCTGATTTGCAAGATTAGATTAAAAGAATATGTTCAGCTATTACAAAATTCAATAATGTTCTAAGTGTCGGTTCTAATGGCCCCGAATCAATGTCTGTCATTTCTTCCGTAAAAGATGTATATTTCCAACATATAATGGCTGATGAATATGATGAAAATTCTATAATAGATGACACGTTAAGATATTATAATTATAATAATATACAAAAATGTGAAAATATTGAATATATTACAGATTTATATGGGTCTGAATTTGTATCATATGCAAACAATGGTTTAGAAGAAATATTGAAAAGATATGCTAATATTACAAAATTTGTAAATATAGATGACATTGATGATAAATTTGTATATGAAATAGATAAAGACATATATGAAGAAACTAATAAAATCGCCTGGCCATTAATATACACAGTCAATAATTATTATCCTATAATAAAATTTACTAACAATGATGGGAATTTGACATTTGATCCATCTGCTAACTTAACAATAACAGGTGATAGCTGGGTGACAATCGTATCACCATTCAATGTACAAAAATCTATCATATGTTCGCCATTTGAGGCAGAACTAATTAATGATTAGATTAATATATGCTCTCCAATGCAGCTAAATGTAGCCTTAATGGGGATTAATAGTATCAAAGATTTAGACTTGTATATAAATAATGACATACAGGAGAATCATTACACTTCTGCAACGGCCTCATTTAATGCAGGTGAATAGGTTAAAATTGACAATTCTGACCCAAGAATTAGGCAATTTGTTACATATTCTGTAATATCAGGTTCTATTTTAGGAATACCTGTAAGTGCATTAAATAGTTTCACTATATTACCAGATAAAATAATTTACACAAATGTAAACCAATCTTCACCTTATGAAATAGAATTATAGAATGATTATATTCAATTTGGGGAAGACACCACAATAATGCTTGTTTCAACAAACTCATTAGATTTGTATAATTATAATGTCAGTTATCCAGTATTAAATGAAGACAATTATTATATTGATAAGACTGATAAAAATAATTCAAAATTGTCTATTCCAATTGTGCCACTAATAAATTGCCAATGGAAATCTAATGGCACATATTTTGACACTGTGTCTATGTTGGATGTTAATAATTTAATAAATGATTATGGCATTGTTGGAAATTTTGTTGAATGCCAGTATACGCCAGGGGCAAGTAACTAGTATGTTATTGATTCAATTCATGATATTATTAATGTTAATAACAATGCATAGACAATACATGATTATATAATTGAAACTGGAAATATTAAAAAATACTTATGCAGCAATTCAAAAATTCAAACTGCTATAGGATATTATAATCCATATGTGCAAACATTGGAATTCATATTTTATGGAATTAAATTTATTTTGAAATTAACATCAAATGAATATACAAATGAAATTAAACTTAATGAATTTAATAACTATGAGGTATATATCATAAATGATTATGATGGTACTAATACCAATGAAATCATAATTTCAAAAAAAGAAGAATTTATTTTAATTATTAATCATATATACAAATCAAGCTATTACTATAGTAATGATAGCGTTAAAATGTACAAAAATGGAATTATATAGGATGTCATATACGATTGGTATAAAATGCCATTTAATTATGAAATGAAATCTACATCATATTTTAATGATAAGATATATGTAAATAAATCTGACTCATATATATTATAGGATATCGAAAATATTAAGACATTTATTGAATTGGATTTAGATATTTATGATAAAAACGGATATGCAGGATTTAATGAAGAACCCAATTATGCATATTTTACAATCGATTCTAGCTTAGTAAGTAAATTATATTATGATATGTATGATTCATCTGCAAATTTATATGTTGAAACAGACAATACGATTTATAATTCAGCTTATGATTTGCTAGCTCAGAAATATAGAAATGTTGATATTGATTTTAGACAGAAAAATGGATACATTGTAAAAGAAAATAATGTTTCAAATACTGAGTTAGCATCTATACCTTATGATGAAAAATTGAATAATTATGTTTCATCATTTAATGGCAATTATAAGATTTACATTATTGAGAATGACACAAATATATAGACAGATATAATATCAATTACAAATGATTATAAGCCGCTGTCAATTTAGTTAATTACACCAAATAAGGTAAAATACAACAATGGATTATTTAATCCTAATTTTGTAGATATATTCAATTTTGAGTTAAATGACCCAATTTCTAAAGAATTGCAAATTGACACGTTATATGGAAATACATTATTATCATCAATTGATTCTATAAAAAATTATTATTGTAATAAAGTTTTAGAAGGGCAGTCAACGTATACATTTAATTATTTTGCTGAAGCATATAGAAGCCCATTCTCTACAAATTGGGATAATAATATATATAGATCATATACATCGGATGAAAATTCAAAATATTTGCCAGGATATTCTATTGGAGTAGATGATAAAATGTTTTTTGGTTCAAAGGTGTTAAATCTCCACAATGATGGTATTTTATTAACAACGTGGAATTATAAGTCAAATAATGATAATAATGCAAGATACTCAATATCTAAATAGAATGAACACACTAAAGCAAAACGCACATTATAGATAGTTTTAAATCTGACTAAAACATTTTATAATTATTGCATCAATCAAAAAGAATTTATTAACAATTGGGCATTAAACACAAATGCAATCAATGCAAAAATATATATAAATAACTATATAAATAATGTTTTATATAACATTTACAATTTTAAGGGCAATTTTGATGTAACATTGTATAAAAAATATGATGAAAATGTAGCAAATGGAAAAGCATTAGCGCACTTCATTAAAAATAATGCACTATTGTCAGAATATGAAATTGAAACTAATTATAAAACTGAATTTAAAGATATTAATAATGAAGTAATATTAGTAATTACTATAAATGATTATGAAAATTATATATATTACCCAACCGTAAAAATTAACAAAAATTAATTATGTCTACAAACAATCAGCTAATAAGCCAAAAATTTAATAATTATAATTATGCACCAGGTATTGCCACGTATGGAATTGATGGTAAAACTGGCAAATCTGGTGAAGACGGTAATAATATATATTTTACTGATTATATTATTGATGATGTTGAAGGCGCAGATGATCTGATTGAATTAGTGTCAAAAATATTAAATAATTAGCTCCCTCTTAAAGGTGATAATACCAATATATCTAGAGAATATAAAGATGATGATTTGTTTTTTGACCATAATGGAGTTATTTATAAATTAAAAAATATTGATAAGATTAAATCAGAAACACATATTGAATCATATTCAGATATTTTTAGTGTGGCCGGAAAAATAAAACTTAACAGCGATGTCAATAATAGCATTTTTAAATTTAGTGGTGATTCAAATAGATTAATATTAAATGAAAGATTCAATGGTTATGATATTATTACAGGTGTAAAAACAAATGATGTTAGTAATTATATTAATAAAGACGCAGTAACAAACATTATTTCTGGCCATATAAATGAAAATGACAATATTGAAATGTTGAAATTGATGAGCATTGATAATATTGATATAGAAGATGGCAATTTATCTGTATATTATAAAACAACTGATAATGCATATTACATAGATTCAAACAAACCTATTATAATTAATGGAGATCTTAAATTAAATAATAATGACAATTCTATTGGAGCTGATTATGACAACTTTTCATCCGTATTAACATCGAATGATACCATAACATATTTTAAAAATATATGTGATAATTTGTGCTATAATGTTTTATATGATGCAAGTGTTAATATATATAAAATACACATTTATTCTACAGATCCTACCGAGATTGATGAAAATCAACAATATAACACACTTAAATATTTATGCAATAGAAATGAAACTGTTTATGGGAAAATATATACAGCAGATAATGAATAGATACTAGTAAAATTAGAAAATATAAAAAAGGATGTAGTATCGAGTTCAGACTATACAGTATATGAACGAGATATAGATACAGAAACTCCGAATGACAGCGACATTTTATTGAATGACTTTTAGTTTAAATATGTAAATGGAACTCTTTTTTATAGTGAGATTCGTGTTCATACATGTACACAAGACAAAATTCATGTATCATATAATTCTGATACATATACAATAGATATTAGTATAAATGATAGATTAACAGGAAATGATTACATTGAGCCAGATTATGATGATGGGGAATAGGGTGGCGAGGGAACTCCAGGTGCATATGATGACCCAGGAGAGACTGGTTCTGATGACGAATAGAGTGGCGGAAATGACACATACCCCGGACGTTCATTTAGAGAAACCCGCGATGAAGATATGGCTGCTGCGGTAGCTTCATTTGATCCTTATGCATATGGATCATTTATATTATCGAATAAAATGATAGGGGTTTGTATACAATACGTTTCTGAACTAGAAGTATCTACATATGAAATGATAACGCTGGCTTAGACGGTTGGGCGCGTTCAATCATCAAATTATATTTTATATTCACCTAAACGTCAAGACTTTTAGGATAATGGGATATATTCATATAGTTTTATTGCAAAATAGAAAGATGACAATATAATTAAATTTAGTGCTTACCCATTGATGAGCATAAATGATAATTCTAATGAATATGCACTAAATAATTTTAATAATCCGCCAATTTAGATAAAATTGCATATTTCAACTTCATTAGACACGAATAAAAAATATACTGTTTATTTTTCAATAAATTATTCATCAGATAAGTTGAGCATTTAGAATATTTTGATATCTGAACGTGACGATCTATTAAATATTGTTAAAGATATTGAAGCATATAATATAGAAGCAGAAATTCCAAAAACGGTAAAATCTGTTGCCAAATTTTCACTATTACATAATACAGAAATATTTTTGCAATAGCAAACATAAATAAAGGATGTTTTTCATCCTTTTATTTTTTAAACTTTTTCTTAGTAGACCATATAATTTTAAAAATAAATTTCAATTTTTAAAATATATGAAAATGACTAAAGAAACGCGGGATGAAATGCTTACATATATTGAGGAATTGTTAAAAGGCATATTAATTAGAAAAACATGCATTTTACCAATTTTATTTACAATATTTGCAACATTAAAATTGACAGGTAATATTACATGGTCATGGTGGTGGGTAACTGCACCTCTTTGGGGCGGAGTTGTATTATTTTTTAGCATTTTGATTTTCGTAATTTTATTAGTTTTTTTCGCATATTTATTGTCTAACTAAATTTTAATTTTTAACAATTATGGGTAATACATTAACTAATGTGACAACTGGCGGTTCGAGTTTTGCCACTGTGTTATTTTTAATTTTTCTTATTCTTAAATTGACAGGTAATATTACATGGTCATGGTGGTGGGTAACTGCACCTCTTTGGGGTGGTTTTGCGCTATTACTTGGTATCATGGCGTTGGTACTTATTATACTTGCCATAATAGCGTTTTCTCTATGGTTCAAAAATGTCGTTTTTAAGAAAACGTTAAAAAACTATTTTAAACATGTAAAATAATATTTACATAAAATCAATTAAAACTTAATTAATAATTTATTAACTTTAAAATTATAACTTAATGGAATTAAAATTAAAAAGTATTGGATCCACTAATGGGTTTGTAACTTGGCTTAAAGGCTTTAAGGATATTAATAGTTCACTTTTAGTGGAGATTGATTTAAATTCAAACGAGTTTATTGCAAAAAGTTTTCCTCAAGACAAATCTGTAGTAAAGTATGCCAAAATTTCATTTGATGACGCTGGATATGAGTTCAGCCATATTCAGAATAATGGTGTTAACATTGCATGGGAGGGGCAGACAATAACAGCAGATTGCCGCATTAAACTTGGTATTTATAATGTTCTTGGAAAATTCATTGATGTAGTATCAATGTTTGATGGTTCAGAGCATGATATGGTAGTTAATTTTGATATTTGTAATAATGTTCTTTATTGGGGAGCAAAGAAAGCTGAAAAAGAATATCAAGCAGAGACTACTATTTTCCATTCAAAAGCTCTTACTATGACAGTAAAGAATTCTCAAATTAGTGAATTTTTTCAAAAATGCGATGATGATACATTCTTGAATCGTGTATGTAATATTGGATCACCTTCTACTTATGAAGTTAATACTGCGGTTCTTGGCAATTTGTCAAAAATTGCGTCAGTATTCTCAAGCGATAAGTCACGTGATCTTATTAAATTCTATTCTAAGGAAGTTGATGGTGTTCTTGGTCTTTATGCATATGATGAGTCAAATGGATCATTTGACTATTTGCTTGGTTATTATAAAGCGGGAGAGCAAGGCGCAACATCAACTACATTTTTTAAGGAAAATTTTCTTAATGCAACAAAAGCAATAACGGCTGAAACTTTACAAATTACTTTGGATACTGCCGGAGCATCTCGTATTTTGGTTGATGCCAACGATTCAAAAATTGTAATTGCAGCAGCAAAAAATAATTAATCAATTTTAAATAATATACTAATTATGAGTGTAAAAATTATAAAAAGCAGAGAAGCAGAAGCAATGGGTAATTATTTTGACTGGTCAGCATATGACAGCGGTTGGAATGGTAAGAGTCTTAAGCCAAACAATAATATTAAAACAGGAGATAAGAAAATCAAAGTGTATTGTCATGAATCCTATGCTAAAGAATTGTTTTCACAATATATGAATCATGTTGAACCTGTTTCAAAGGATCTTAAAAAACACACACTTGTTAAGATTGATGCTCTTCATCGTATTAAAAATGATAATGACCATATTTCAGCAAGTATTAATGGTGGTTCAAATAATATCAGTATTGACCTTAATAAAGAAGGGCGGTTCTTCAATACAATTGTAATGGGTGATCAAACTCTTACAAAGGAAACCTTCTTACGTTATCTTGATGATCCCGAAATTCATAAGAAATTTATTGAAATGGGTCTTATTGCTAAGATTGGCACAGATATTGAAAAAGGCTCTATCTGGGATGGATATATTGAAACACTTGTTTCTGAAATGCAAGAACAAATTACTAAGAATACTAAAGCATATATTGCAAAGATTATTTCTTCTAATAATGGAGGATTTGTTGTTGAAGTCGCTGGTATGATTAAAGCATTTATGCCTGGATCTATGGCGGCGGCTAATAAACTTAATGAATATAAATCTCTTATTGGAACTGAGATGGAAGTCATGGTTGAAAGTTATGATCCTAAGTTTGGATTTATTGTATCACGTAAAAAATACCTGCGCACAATTGTTCCACACTATCTTAAGAATCTTGAAAATGCTTTAGCATCAAATAAAGATACAGCTTATGAGGTTACTGTTACTGGTACTACTCCATTTGGCGTCTTCTGTGAAATCAATGAAGTTCTTACTGGTATGATTCATAAAACTTTGATGAGTGACGAACTTCGTGAACGTCTTCGCCAAAATCAAGTGGCTGCACAAGAGAAACTTATAGTATACGTTCATAAGATTGAACGCACAGGAAATAACAGTAGAATTATTCTTTCTGATGTAATTTCTGGTGAGCGTGACGCAGTTATTGCAAAACGCGAAGCAGAAGATCTTCAGGAAAAAACAAATTATGTAACTGCTAAACGTGAAGCTATAAAGGCACAAACGAATGCTGTAGAAGATACAGAGGTGCCCAAGGAGATTTTTGAGAATACAGAAGAGTAAGATAAATTACTCACATAAAAGAAATTAGGAGAGACTTAAAAATCTCTCCTAATTTTGTTTTAATATATAATTAATTGTATTAAAATAATTTTTCTTATACTATTTTTAATAATTTTGACATTCTTTATATTTATTCTATTCAAGAATATTATATATTTTTGTCATTAAATTATTTAAATTTTGTAATTCATCTATACTATAACCATAATATTCTAACTCATCCAATATTTCATTTAAATCAAAATCTGTATCATTCCATTCATCTGTTTCAATATCTGTTGTTAAACACACATGATCATCTGTACGTATCATATCTAATTTAGTATTGCTATCAATTTTAATAGGTCTAAATGATATATAATTAATACCAATATTTGAAATAATATCAAGTTTTTTATTAATACTATTAATTGTATTTTTTATAGATTTTCTTAAAAAATCAGATTTGTCATCAAGCATTGATTCATTCAATGCTTTCTTAACTTCTCTAGCTACAGAAGCCATAATGCTTTCATATAATGCTTTTTTATTAGCATTTTTCATATATTTAATTATTTTTTTATTATTTATTCAATATATTTATTTACATTAATTTCATTTCAAAACTTTCTAAATATTTTATAATATAATTAATTATAAAAGTAAAATGAAATAAAATGTTAAATATAGAAAAAGTAAAACAATCTTTATTAGATAAGTTTTTACCAGATTTTAATGTAACATTTAAAAGAAATGATAAGGGTATCGTAACACTTACATTTATGGATGAAGAGACGCATGAAAAGGTAAATTTTAAATATAACGAAAAAACAAATACAACAACAATTGCACCAAGAGAAATGGAAAAAGATGCTTTTAAGTATCGTTTAAAAGATAATTTGCCAGATATAAAAGAAATTTTACAAAGTTTGGTATTTTAATTGGTATGATGAAACGAGACATAACACATCATGATGTCATCAATATGATGTGGAATCTTTTAGCAGAGATGAACTTTAAAAAATTTTATATACATATATAATTTTTTAATATAAATATGACTTTGGTGTAAAAAATCTAGAAAACTATAAATGAAAATTAAAAGATAATTAATATGGAAAATAATATTAGAGTTAACCCGCTAAAATATCCAAATGTAAAATGTGAATGCGGATGTGAAATATGGAATCAAGGAGTTATTTTAAAGAAAGTTTCTGGCCTTGAACTCGGTGCCGGAACAGATGAACAAATTATTGATTTACCTGTTTATTACTGTTCTAAATGTGGAAAAATGCTTCCTGAATATAGACAAGCATATAGACTTGATGAAGCGAAGGAAGAACCTAAAAAGGATGTAGCACCAAAGCTTATTGTGTAATTTCTGATAAATATAAAAATTGTAATTTTTTACAATGGCTAATATTAATTAGAAAGAAGATTGGCGAGAATATAACACATCGAAAGAATTTAGTAAAGATATTAAATTTAATAAGAAATGGTATCATTTGATAGCATTATTTGATCAGGATCGAGATGATTTCGATTTTAATGATAATAGTGTATCAAATGATGATTTCGATTTTAATAGTACTATTGAAGAACCTAATAGTTATGATTCTAACATGTATTTGGATTCCATGGAATTTGATTTTAATTCAGTTTTAATGGAAAAATATAATATTAATTTTGATAACAATTATATATTTTTATAACACCTATAGCTTTAAATCACTTTCAATCCAATTTTGAAAGTGATTCATTTTTCAAAATTCTTGAATAAATAATATATAATAATTATTTCATGCAAGTCTTAAAGATAAAATATCAAACTGACTAGTCTTCCAGAGAAACTATTCTAAACTATATGAAACAATATAGTTCAGTTTAGCATTTTATCTATAACAGATATGCAGATGGCTTTTCATAGAAACAAATTAAAGACTAGATTAAATCATTAAACAATATATCTTTAATGAATTCTTGGTTTATCTAGTGTGCATTTTATGATTGCCCACAAGCAGAACATGCAATATTTGGAGGCAAGAAAAACTATTTTGACAGACTAAAAGGCAAGATAACTAAAGAACAATATAAACTAAAAAGATTAAGCCCAATTTATTCTATAGGTGAAATAGTTAATAAATCAGTTAAAGGAAATAGGTTCTTTCATCTAGAACAGGATTTAAGTTCTATAATATTCAAGCCAAACAAAGAAACTAGAATCTAGTTAAACTTGATTGGAATAGGAAATAGAATTTCCATTTTAAAGAAACTTTATCAGAAGCAAGAAAACAAAGAAATCAAGATTGGATATAAACTAGACTTAGATTATGTTTATATTTGTTTTGAAGAGACTAATATTCAATAGGTTGAAAATAAACAAATAAAGAATAGAGTTATGTCTTTAGACTTAAATCCAAACTATATTGGTTGGTCAATAGTTGACTGGTTAGATGAAAATAAATTTAATGTTATCAAATCTGGAATCTATTCAATTAAGAAACTTAATGATAAAGATTTTAATCTTAAAAACAAATATCTAGATTCTAGTTCTAAAGAAAGAATTTATCTATCAAACAAAAGAAACTATGAAACTTTATAGATAACTAAGAACATAATTAATAAAGCAATTTATTATAAATGTTAGATAGTTTCTATTGAAGATTTAAATATTAAGTCTTCAGATAAAGAACTAGGTTCTAAGTTTAATAAGCTAGCCAATAATAACTGGAATAGAAATGCACTAGTTAACAATTTGTCTAAGAGATGTAATATATTCAATATTAAATTATTAAAAGTGAAACCAGAATATTCTAGTTTTATTGGAAACTTCCTTTATAGATCATTGAATCTTCCAGATATGATTCTAGCTTCTATAGAAATATCTAGAAGAGCTTATGAATTTTATAACCAATATATTATAAAGACAAAAGAAATAAAAAAGAATATAGTTAGACCAAATCTGACTGAATTTAGAGAGTTATATCTTAAGTCATTGGAAGAATTTAAGTTATAGCCAGTTTACAAGGATTTGATTGAACTATATTATGAATTCAAAAAGTCTAAACTTAGGTATAGACTTTCTATAGACTAGTTTGATCTATAGTTTTCTAGTTTAAACTCACCTAAATCTAATATTAGTGCATTTATATTTTCTTAAACTTTTGTTCTAAAAGTTATAAAATTATATAAATGTTATTAGTTTAAACACCTAAAATTACAGAAATTGGATTAATAATGAGTAAATTAAATGAAGGAACAGAAATTGATAATAGCAAAGCACCTTATAAATCATCAAATATTGTTGGGGACAATAAAAGCTTTAATAATTTTGTAAGTGCTATTAATTCTAAAAATATTTCTAATGGATTTTATATTAGAACCGGATTAGATGTCTTTGTTAATGAAAATGAATAGTCAATTGCATCTATAAATGATGATAGTAAATTCAAAGAAGGTAAAAAAGAAATATACAAAAATATCCTAAAAACATTATTAAAAACTGGCGGCGGATACGCAAATGAAGCAACCATTGAATTATTAGGAAATTTACATAGAGATGACAAAAAAGTTAAGCATGAATCTTATAAAGATAGAAATATTGTACAATTGCTTTCAAGTTTAACTATGTGTACATAGAATAATGCATATACATTTCCGGATACAGTATTTGATATTAATAAAAATGATGTAATTCCTGTAGATTTGAAAGTGGCCTTTGATGGAAGATTTAGTGGTGCATCTGGCAACAATGAAAGATATATGACAGGTATTTATAATGCCTTAATCAATGCCATTAAACATAAAGAAACATTAATTGAATATATTTCTAAAACTAAATTAAATAGTAATTGCAAAAATATAGATGCAAATCGTCCATTAATACCAGAACTTAAAGGTTTTTTACTAATATCATCAACTAATTTTAATGAAGACATTTTAGAATATAGAAATATTTGTATAAGACCATTAATTGCGTGTATGCATGGAAGAAGCAATGTTCCGAATGATTTTCTTTTTGCTTCTAAAAATGGAAGTGGAATGGGAGCAGTTTCATATGATAACGGAACTGGAAATACAGAAACTGAAATATATCATGGCGGAATTTTAGATGGATGCCCAGTTAGATTTGCAAATGTTATAAAGAATTTTTATGACAAAGCAGTATCAAATGACCAGGATGTTTATAATAATCCAAATTTGAAAGTATTGTTCTTCTTGAAAAATAATGAAGAAATTAATAAAATATATGATGCGATTAATGATAAAAATTATCCATTAAAATAAACTTTTTTATAAACTAACATATAATAAATATAAAGAAATTTGGCATAGTTCAGTTGTGAGATTTAATGCTTTTGGGTATTAATTTAACGTACTATAAATGAAGAAAGCGTTAAAAATGGTATTAAATCGAGGTCCAGAGTCAGCGAAGGTTCCTATTTACGACTATAATTTTCATAATTAAGGATGCAAATACCCACAAGGACCAAATACCTTCCGCCAGATAAAATAAGAGAGATTCAAATTAATGAATCTCTCTTTTATTTAAATTGTTTCCAATTTGTCATATATCTTAAATTTTAATTCTCTTAATGCATCAAGATGTCCACTTCTTCTAAGCACTTTAAAAACTATATTATTTGTAGCTGATTCTCCAAATTGCTAAAGTCCTTCCCTGCGATTCTAAAATATTAATTTATATAATTTATCACATTTAATATATAGCCTTTCTAGCTTCTTCTAATCCATATCATGCGTTATTTCTTCTATATACTTGTCAATTGCATTTATAATTTTGGCAGCTTGATGAGTAATAAGCTTTCTATCTAATCTTATATCTTTTGCTTTTGGAATCTATAACCATTCATTTTTAGTTAATGAGAAAGCTCCGTCACTTGCATTATGTTCATGAATATTCTATACATATAATTCAACATCATATCCTTTAATTGCAATATTATGTTGTGACGACCATGTAATTTTCTTTGAACCAAAATAATTATGAAGCAAATTGGTATTATCACTAATTTTGTCAAAATCCATTAATATATGCAAATCGATATCAGAATATTTTGACCAATTATATCCTGCATTAGAACCAACTAAAATAATATCAATTGGAAGAGTTGAAATATTAAGAGAATCATAAAAATCCATTCCTATCGTTAATAGGCGTTTTCTGATCTTTGGGTCTAATTCGCCATTTTTATTCCATAATTTTGGGTTTAATGTTTCTTTAGTTTCAAACGATTTTAAATTGATTTGTGCTGGGGAAATGCTATCATATATTTCTTCTATTTCATTAAGTTGCATAATATTAAAGATATTTTTATATTTATTTTTCATAAACAATATGTCATAAATGATATATAATTAAAAACGTTAAATGATTTAATGATATGGTTTTATTAGAAAATAATTGGGGAAAAGTACGTTGTCCCCATTGTGATTCAGTAATGGATGAGATAACAAAGGAAGATATTCATGATTCTGATGATGGACATTATATGATTTGCCCAGTATGTTTGAAGCGTATTTGGTTTAATGATGAATATGAATCGAATCATATTGTTCAAAATGCGTTTACGCCTGGAGGAATTCCTCATCGTTAA
>Ga0256405_10003974_pt1 | contig 28944 bp, 26 predicted proteins | sample RumenRJG_02DNA_FD_189096 | JGI IMG/M metagenome (GOLD analysis project Ga0256405, IMG submission 189096) | Bovine rumen microbial communities from Lethbridge, Alberta, Canada - RJG_02 | ecosystem: Host-associated > Mammals > Digestive system > Stomach > Rumen | place: Canada: Alberta... | reverse complement strand
TACCTGTTCCTTCTGATGGAGTTGTTTCAGGTGTTCCTGATTCTATTCCATCAGTATTTGTTTTTGTTTCATCTGTATCAGCCATAATATTATCACACTCCTTAAATTGACATTGTATTGTTATTTTAGGATAAAATTTAAATTTTGTAATTGTATCATTGTATTGTTACATTACTCCATTTAAAGGATATATTATATATCTTATTTATCCTGTTTTTAGTAAATTGTATTTTGCACTAACAGAATATTTAATGATATATAGAGATTTTCACTCATAAAAAAAATATGAGATTAATAAAAATTAATCTCATATTGATATACATAGTAAATAAATGATTAGTTTTTATGAACTATTATTTTTCAACAAAATGATAGTTAAGAGTAAAATTAATATCCTTGTTTGTTGCTTTGTCCTTCAACCATGCTACATGACCATCATAATATTCGTTTGTACGGTATCTACGTGTAAATGAAATATCGCCCTTATTAACGAGGTTCATTAACGTATCACCATAATATTGCTTAAATAATGTGTCGAGCCATGTAACGGCAAATATGGAGTAATTACGTGTATTCTGTTGATATGTGGAAATAGAAGATTGTAATTCTGTATCAGAAATTGGGCATTTCATAAATGCTTCTTCTGTAATATCTCTATCTTTCCAAATATAAATATCATTACCTGCAACAAATATACTTTTTTTGTTTAATCCCAAAGCATCTTTATCTGTGTTCTTAACTTTGATTTGGAATAAACCTTCTCCTTCTTTTAGATACATTTCTTGTAATGTGTGTTCATTGTTATATTTAGTTGCATATTCGCCTTGTGGCAAGTTTGCAGTTACCATTGAAGTATCTATTGGATTACCTGTAGCTAATACACGGAAAATTTTGTGTCTATAAGAAGGAACATCCTGTGTTGATTCGATACGTACATGGAATTTATAAGTGTCATTATTATCTAATACATAAGGAACTTTAATTGCATTTTCATAAGTAGTCCCGTTCCCAATTTCTGCACCTGATGTGTTGTAATTATGAACTACAAATTTATCTGATGAAGAAACAAAACCTTCTTTAGAATCTGTTCCTGTATGAGACAATTTAATTTTGGCTTTATCTTCTTGCGTATCGGAATCTGGGAAGATGATAATATCGTTCATAGATAATCCTGTCTTGTTTTCCAATGTAACTGTATAATCATCTGTGTTAATACCACCAATAACTGTACCAAAGTCGAGTTGTTGTAATACTTCTCCTGTATCTGTGGAATAATAGAAATTGTTTTCATCCTTGAACAAGAGTGCTTTATATTCACCCAATACATTGAATGTAGCAAATGTTTCTGTTTGCATTTCGTCTTGTACAACTACTTGAATTTCATTTGGTAATCCATTGAGTACATCTTCTGTGTCCCATGTATAATCAAATGTAAATGGTGTTGTTGTATCATGCCATTCAGACCATTTACCTTCTGTTGCAGGAGCTTTTTGTTTACCGTTAATAAAGATTTTGAAATGTACGCGCTTATTCATTGAATGAGATAATGTAATATTTGCGTAGAATTGGTTATTGGAATTAATCTTGATTTCAGGAGCACCTTCAATTAAGGTCATATCAATGGTTTTTTCTGATATTTCGCCACGAGTATCTTTTGTGACGATTTTAATCATATTAGAACCATTTTTAAATTCATATAATGGAATTTTAAATTCAAAATCTTTTTCATTTTTAGATTGCAACCAACCGCCTTTGTTTGTTGGCAATAATTGGCGATAATCTGTTTCGATTTGTGATTTTGTATATAATTGATAAAATACATCATCGTTTTCGTTATCGAAGAATTTACCTGTGATAACAACATTATCATTTTTCTTGTTAGATAAGAAATTTTGAACATCTGGCCCGCTATTTGGTTCAAATTCAATATTAAGTCCTTTGATAGTGTGACTGTTATTAAAGGATTCTACAGAAATAGCAGAAGCAATTTTAATTTTGGATTTATAATCTGTTGGCAAAGCGTTCATAACAGTACGTGAAGCCAAATCTTTCATTGTTACGCCACGATTATAAATATCTTGTAATGCAGATACTTTTTCCCATGAATTGTTTTTGCTATTATAGTTGAGCCAATCTTTACCGTTGTTAATAGAAATTAAATAACGAGATTTATTTTCTCCATGAGCTTCTACATGAACACCACGTTTTTCATTTACGATTGTGTTATACAATGTATAAGTAACATTTGTTTTAATGCTATTATGTAATTTCTTATAATCGTAGGTGACTTTTGTATTAACGTTACCATTTGTATAATTGTTTGGCTTATTATATTCAGACTTTGTAACTTGTTGTAATCCTTTGACATCTGCATGTTTAGAACTTTCAATGCGTATATCACGAGTATCTTTTAATCCACTATTTTTAACTTTTGCATCTGTTTCTTTTGTATCATTGTATTGTGCAAGGAGCGAAAAATCTTTATTATTATCTTTTTGCGTATTGTAATTAATATACAATTGTTGTAATATATCATTATCTTTTACTTTTTCGTTATATTCACCATTGATAATAAGAGGAATTTTTGACGCTTCTTTTTGTTGTAGATTATAAGTAACCATATCAACAGATAATGGATTATAATCATCTTCAACTGTTTCTTTTTGTTTATGCGTAGTTAATTCTAGTTTGATGTTTCCTGAAAGAGTAGTATCTTTAACAATTTGTAATGTATTATTATTAGTATTATTATTATGTTCTCTTAATGCTAGAACGGTTAAGTTTTGTTGTTTTGATAATACTTTTCTAAGAGTAGCTGATGGTATTTTAGAAGTATCTTTAATGCCATTTTCTACAAAGAAAGTATAAGTTAATTTTGCAGGAGTATCTAATTTAACAAAGTCATTTGTTGTATTATCGAATTTATAGTATTCATTTGCTATTTTAAATAAATAATATCTGTGATTGTTAAAACAAAACACAGGATAATTGTTTTGTGAGAATACATATAGTAATTTGTCGTGTGGATAATATGGGTCTGAAACACCAACTTTTTGAAAATTTGGGAAATTTTCTATTGTGTAGAAAAATTCTTTATCTACACCTGTTGCTTTTTCATCTTCATATTGTGATGGAACTTTAGATTTTTCATAATATAAATCTGTATATACAACTTTTTCATCTGCTTTACCAACAGTAGGATTAGCAGATAATTCATCTACACTTTTTATTGTATTTAAGAAAAAGCCACGATTAAATGAACTATATTTTGTTGTATCTTCACCATAAGAGCTAAGTTGTCCGATAATACCACCAACGTCAAAATTACCATTAACAGAACAATCAGAAATTAAATCTTCAATAGTAATTTTATTACGTGAACCTGACATTCCAATAATGCCACCAACTTCATTGTGACCTGTTACTGTTGTGGATGAACCACCTACATAAATACCATGAATATCAATATTATCAGAACTGATATTACCAACTAAGCAACCAACATTATCATGACCTTTAATAGTGCAATTGATTAAGCTAACATTATAAATATGCACTTTATAATCGTTATTGTTTACATCATTGGATTTCACATTGGCAAATAAACCGATATTATCTTCATTGGTTTTATCAATAGACAAGTTATAAATGGATTGGCAATTACCATCAAATTGTCCACTAAAGTCTTTAATAGGTTCAAAATCTACATCTTTTAAATCTAGGCGATTTTTTAGTTTATAACATGCACTTGGATTTGAACGAATAGCGGAAAGGTCAGCAACATCTTCAATTATAAATGGATTGCTCCAATTGCCATTACCTCCACCAAATTTTCCTTCTGCCATAATTCATTCACCACCTAGTTTTACTGTAAGATTTTAATCTGATTGATAGAATCTCCATATTTTCTAAAATCAATTTCTTTGCTCAAAACAATAGCATCAGTTAATTCTTGTTCTATTGTCATTGTTTCTTGTTCAATAGAACGATTGACTACGTATTTATCAGTAGAAGCTAATAATTCAAATTCGTCTGTAAATTCTCTTAATTGATTCCATTCAAAACGTGAAATAGCAGTTAATTCATTGTCTGTAAGTCCATATTGTTCAAATTGTTGTGCCGTTGGGAATGAACCTTCAGCAATATCCTTTACTTTTAACCACTTGCGTTTTTTATCAGATGGGTCTACACCGATTGTATAGAAAACATCTTTTTGTGCTTCATTTTTAAAAGAAACTAAATATTGTGTTGTTCTTTCAAAAAATAAACGAGGAATATCGTCTGTGATACCTGTAACCCAAATTTTATTTGCGAAATTATAATATTCATTTTCATAATCAGTAAAATTACTTGAATTTTTCATTCCTGCATCATCAAGTGCGCCTTGTTGTGCAGTAATAGGAACATTTGTTGAATTGTAGTGATTGTAGCAATCAGCTTCCATAATATGCCCACCATTATTAACAGAAGGATTTGTATATGGTTGTGGATTCGTGCAACCTGTTAAATGACCATTAAAGAAACATTTTTCTACACGGCAGTTATTTGTAGCCATTTCATAAACTAATCCTGCGCAAGTAGAATTAGAAGTATTGGTTGCAAATACATTGGCTTCAGAATAGCAGTTTTTAATTGTACCACCATTCATTTTACCAACAAAACCACTATTGTTTGTTTCTGCGGTATTCGTACCTGTAACAAATACATTTTTAACGGTATCATCATAAGATGTCATATTACCTACAACCATAGCACAATATGTAGAATTACCTGTAACATTGGCATCAATTAAACCAAAATTCATAACTGTTGCACCACGAGTTGTACCAAATAATGCTTGGTTATCTGCATTACGGTTAATGAACAGATTACGAATCATAAATCCATTACCATCAAATGTGCCTGAAAAGTTTGTAATTGGTGTCCAACCTGTACCATCAGACTGATTACAAATTTCAGTTAAATCAATGGAACGGTCTAATTGGTAATAAGCCGTTGGGTCTTGCTGAATTTGTGCTAAATCGCTACCACTAGAAATAATATATGGGTCAATTTCAGTTCCTTTACCTTTTAATGTAATAGCCATTATAAAATCACCTCAAATTATTGAATAACATTGTGAGCTACATTATATATAACATCACCATATTTTAATGTTCCATCATTGTTCTTTTCTGTAAAAGAAATCTTTTGTGAAAAAACTTTTGTTGTTATTGTATTTTGATATTTTCTTGTCAATTGTTCGTCTGTTTGTTGTTCTGTACTAGCCTTCATATCTTCTATGTTTTCTAGTGATTCTGTACCGTTGGAACATTCATATACTGATAATACTTCACATTTTTCTCCACTAGGCACTATATCTTTTTTCAATGTATCCCATGCTTGAAATGGAATTTTATCTATATCATACATAGCTACATCAAAAATTTTTTGTTTTGTTTTTATTTTATCTAAAACTTTTGTCCATGTAGATGTTGTAAAATCATAGACGTAATGTCCTTTTGAACATTTAATTAAATATTTAATTTTTAAGAATGTGGTTAATTGTGGTAATTTTTCTTTTTCAAAGTACCACATCAAGTTACTATTACTATCTAATTGCTTATCAAAATCTTCTGTAAGATTATTTTTATATGAAATATCATGTAAAGTTTTACCATTTTTTAAATCGCCATATGTCCATGTTTCGCTATTAAAGAAAGCGGATGTTAATGTATATGCTACATTAGCAGTACCATAGAAATATGGATTCAAATCTGTATCTATACCATTAACTGTTCTGTTAAATGATACATCACTAATTGTATGATTGATTTGAATTGCTTGCTTGTAATTTTGTCCTAATCCAATTACACCACTATAATTAGCACCCTTTATATTGCATTTCATAGAACCTAACGTCATGACTTCATTTGTTGCAATACAAGCATTGTTGATGGTCGTTGCCCAATTAATAGAACCAATAGCCATGCCTAAATTATTATTTCCTTCTACATGACCTTTAATTTTACAATTATAGATAAATGGTGCAGTTTGTATTTTTGTTGCTTCGTTCATTGTAATAGAGCCAAATACAATACCTACATTGTCTTTACCTACTACACTAGCATTTTCTATATAAAGATTCTTTACTTGTAATGTAATATTTGTATTTTCATATGCTTTGCCAAATAATCCTACATTGGATTGTTGTGGACGATTAATGAATAAATTCATTATTTTATGTCCGTCACCATCTAATGTTCCATAAAATCCATCAATAGGCATCCAACCATAATTTACGTTATATGGATATACACTTAAATTGATAGAATTAGCTAATTTAAAATTGCTAGATGGATTAAAACGAATGGCATTTAAATCTTGTACATCTTCGATTAAGTAAGGTGATTCAATTGTTCCTGAACCACCACCAAATTTACCTTCTGCCAAAATAAATCACCTCTTACTGTTTGTCATTTGTACTATTTCTCATAGAAAAAATAGGATTTCCTATATCAGAAAATTTGAATGTTGTTCTAAAAGAATATTTATAGCTATTTAAATCATTGGATGAATCTCTCGTCATTTCAATTGTTTTTGGTTCGTTTAAAACAATTCCTTTTTCTTTATCAACAATTGTTACAATTTTAATATTTGAAGTGAATTTAGCAATTGCTTTTTTAATAATAACATTATTAAATTCAAAATTGTCAATGTCTTTAAAATGTTTAAAATCATAACCTGTTACGTCAACAAAATCATCATTTTTATATGTGTAATATTTCTTTGTAGCAGGAACATAGATAAGAGTAATATCTTTTTTCAATTCAACAAGTTCAGGTGCATGAGCATACCAAAATCTCCAATTAGTTTTATCTGTTAATAATTCATAGAAAGATGAATTAAGATTAGCAGAACAAATCTGGCTATATTTCCAATTATTTACCCCTGCGAATTGATAAGTATCTCCATTCCATTCGTCTTTATTAATAATTACATTGTATGTATCATAACGATGTGAAGAATCTAAATTCATTCCTGAATAATTATATAAAGATAAATTATGATTCGCCATTGGCGTAATATATTGTGTATCCATTTTGGAAGAAAGATAACTATCTTTTAAAATAAAGCATGTTTTCATATAATCTCTAGTATTATTAGTAATATAACCAATAAACGAAGCATTGAAACTATCATTTGTGGTAGGTGTTAGTTTTGTACTTATTTGAATATTTTTAGCAAATGTATTATTGTAATTGTTATGTTCAAAATACATCCCGCCAATAATACTCCCTAAATATTTTGTTCCTTGTAATTTGCCTGACACATAAATATTATCTAAATATGTCATAAAATTGTGGCTATTGCGATAATAATAATTCAAATATCCAATTAATATACCTACATTTGAGCCACCTAATATATCTGCATTTTCAACAATTAAATTTTTAATGTATGGTCTATGATTTTCATCATACTGATTTGTAATAATGTCCATTTTACTAAAAATACCAACATTATCCATATTTGGATAATGAATATAAACATTTTGTAATTTATATCCATTTCCATCTAATTGACCTGTAAAATTAGGGATTGGTAAAAAATTTTTATCAAATGGAGGTGTGCTAAAATCTATATTATTAATTAATTTATAACTTTTATTTGGATGAATACGTATATTATTGAAATCGTATATATCTTCTATTAGGTAAGGATTATCATATGTTCCTTTTCCTCCATAAAATTTACCATTCAATGATATTCACCTCGCTTAATAATTTGTATGTTGAATAGAAATTATTTCATTATTTAATGATTTAAAATCAAATTTTTGTGACATGAAACGTTTTTTTGTATCTGCGTTTGTTAAATTCGTCATATCAAATAATTTTGAATTATAAACAATTTTATCATGAGCATAGATACAATCTATAATTTTAATCTTTTCGTATTTATCACTTAATTCTTTGATTGCACTAGATGGTATTCTACGTAAATCTTCACGTTTCATTCCGTCTTGAATTATTTTAATAGAGTTTTTATTTGTAAATTCATTATATTTCTTTTCCCATTTACCTGTAGAAATATTGTAAATATAATATCCATCTGATAATTGGAAATAAATAGAATTATTATTTAAATTATTTGGAATAACTGATTTTTGTGGTTCAAATTTAAAATAGTTTTTTGTTAATGCAGGAAGAATATTTGTTGAATATACTACATTGTTTAAACTAGCATATTGTGTATTGCCATAAATAATAGGGGAAATTTCTGTGTTATCTACATAACAATTACTATAATTCATATTATAATCCATAATGCCATAATATGTTGTAATAGAACTGTTTTTGTGTATCTTGCCAACAATGTTATTCATCATAGTTACACGATTATCATCGCATTGGCAATGGCAATGGCAATTGCCGCATTGGCAATGGCAATTGCATTTGCAATTGCCATTGTTATATATAATGCAATTAAAGTACATCATATTATTTACCAATAAAACTTTTCCTAATCCATAAGCTACTTTATCATTTGATTCTATATTTACATCATAATATAAATTATAAAATTGAAATGGTTGTAAAACGCAACTTAAATCAACATTTGCAAACATTCCTGCTACTTGTGCATTTCCTTTTACTTTTGAATTAATAATATAAATATTATTATAACTATGATTTTGATTGTTTAATCCGATATAATCTCCAACTACTGCAACTGAATTATGTCCAATAATATTAGCATCAACAAAAAATATGTGATTAATGTTGCATTGAAAACAAGTACCAAAAAATGCTATATTATCTTCTGTTGGTCTGTTAATGGTTAAATTGATAATTTTATGCCAATTACCATCTAAACTTCCATTAAAAACAGAAATCGGTGTCCAACCTTTACCTGAATTATATTTACCGTTACCTAAATTAATATCGTTTACTAATTTAAAACATTTATCATTGTGATAACGAATGGCATTTAAATCATCTGCATCTTCAATAAGAAATGGATTTCCACTACTGCCATCGCCACCACCAAATTTACCAAGTGCCATAAATTACCACCCTTTTATACTAGTTAAAATACCAAATACGCTATTTGTATGAAAACTTCCACTCATAAATGTTTTATTTTCATCATCACTTTGTTTATTACTATCTGTATTTGGAACTAATGTACTATTTGCAACATCTACCGTATGTTGGAATGTTGTATTTGTTTTATCTATTCCATCATATAAATTAACTGTAGTAAATTGTGTTTGAAAATAACTCCATTTTTCTTGTGGAATATCTTGCAAACTACGAATACCATAATTAATCATTTGTTCTCTACTAGGTACTTTTTTGTTCTTATTTAATGTCAATTCTTCCCATGATTTATTTGTGAAGTTATAATAGAAGAAATGTTCATCTGCTTTTACAAAAATATAATCTGGAACCATAATTGTTAATTGTGGATATTGTTTATCATATAAACTCCATTTATGTGTTCCATCTACATTTAAGATGTTAGAAAAAGCAGTTTGGTTTTTAATATCTTTAATTACAGAAGAATCAACCGCTTGTAAACCCGTATTTGAATTCCCAAAATCAGATAATTGCCACCAACTTGTATCTAAGAAACAATCAACAAATTTATCTTTTGCGTGTAAATCATATGAAAAATTGCCAGGTTTTAATACTTTTCGTGATGTATTGCTAAATCCTGCAATACCAACTGTTCTAGTATATTCGCAACTAGTATTGCTCATAGAAGTGCCATTACTCCACGAATCTGTACATAATCCAACAATTTGTCCAATATAAGAGTTATTTGCATTAGTCAAACCTAATTGTGTATTAACCATACAATCTTGTGTAAGATTAAATACTGCACCTGCATTACTTATACCAAAATGGATTTTTCCCGCAAAAGAACCAACATAATTATTTCCTTCAATTGTTCCGCTAATATACACATTATTAAAAATAGGAGTAGAAAAACTACCATTCGTTACTGTTAAAGAGCCAACAATAGCACCTACTTTATCATTTCCTCGAATAGAAACGTTTTCAAAAGTTACATTACTAATTGGAGACATAGTAGAAATTGTATAGTCTGCAAACAAACCAATATTATCTTCTTCATTACGAACAATAGTTAAATTATAAATTCTTTTATTATTACCATCTATTGTCCCCTTAAATCCTTTGATTGATTCCCAACCAAATTTTGTATTAAATGGGGGTTCACCTAAATTAATATTAGAAACCAATTTAAAATAAGAGGATAAATGATTTCTTACTTGATATAAATCAGAACCATCTGAAATTAAAAAAGGATTTTTTTGTGAACCGTCTCCACCTTCAAATAATCCATTTGCCATTTATTTACTCACCTCTTATTTTAAAAGATTTGCATTAATTGCTTGTACTTTATCTATAGAAGTAAAACTTAATACTTCTGTAAATGGAATGGTTTGAGCGATATAATCTCCTTTATCTTCTTGCATTATTACGATAACATCTTTTTGACATTCACCTGATGTATCTTCTGTAGCATCTACTGTAATAGAACGAATTTTTGCTCTACCATCCATTTCAATTGGTTGCTTTGGAATAGCCACGGATTTTAAAATACCGTTTGTTGTTTTTACTGTAAAGCCATTTTCGTTTGTAATACTATTCCCTGAACCTGTAACTAAATATTCTGATTTATATTTATATGGTCTTTCTATATTAAAGAAATTTCTGTTTTCAACGGTTAATTCGTATTCATAAGAACTTTTACCTGTTGTGCCTTCTTTTGGAACTACATCTGATATTTCAATTTTTAATATATTCTTACCTGTATGACTATTTTTTAACAATTCATTTGAAATATCAAAAGTAAATTTGGAACTGTTCGTTGAAGTATCTTGTTTTAGTTCTTTTTTTGAATCAAAATAGTCTTTTACAATAGGAGTAATATCTGTAAATGTATCATCTTCTACTGTAGCGTCTTTGAATGATAAATGAAATTTATAATCATTTCCTGAAGGAATACTCATAGAAACAACAACAGTACAATCATTTATATTCTTTGCCCAAAATTTAGATTGTGTTATATCTACATTATATATTTTTACTTGTGACACATCTTCTAGTTTTGTTTCTTTTTTAGGTGTTGTATTTTCATCTGCCATTATCTTATCACCTCGGTTGGGTTAATATTAATATTACTATCACTCATATATACATCTAATAAACTATCCACCTAACTCAAATATTACAAGTGCATATAACTGAACAAATACATATACACATATGAATATCTAATACGGTTTAATTCTACCATGCCATATCATTCTATTATGCCATATGAATACACATATCAAATTACATTCCAAATCATTTTACTTGTGATATTCTTTTTAGTAGAGATAGGATATTCAAATTTATCCATTTCGTTTTTAACGATTTGAATAACACCTGTGTAATCCTTGTCAGTAGTGATAGAAAGATGTAATCTAAGTGGTTCACCTTCTATAATAGAAATAATTGGTTTTAAAGAAATCTTCATATCCTTGACCTGCAATTTAGTTTTATATCCGAAGAAGTAGCCTTTAATTTTTGGAGTAGTATCATAAGCAGAATCATTGATATTCATAATAGCTTCAGCTTGTTTGTAAGTAATAATGTCATTGACGAAATTTTCAGAAGGATTAAGATTGTAAGAAATACCATCAATAGAAATACCGAAGCGATATTTTTTACCTAATATTCTAAAAACGCCACCATTAGAGTTAAAGAACAATTTAGCACCATTACCGATTAAACCGAAGCGTTTAATTTTAGATTTATCTATTAATTGAAAAGGATTTGGTTCTTGTGTATTCAAATCAAATTCAGTTAAGCCATCACCCAAAAAATACTCAACCATCCAAATGAAAGGTTGAGTATGAATTGGGGAAAACGGTTTAACTTCTTGAAAAGTTAATTTATTTTCCATTTATAATATTTTCCTTTCATTCATTGTATTGAAGAAAAAACTTTGTATTGAAATTACATTTTGTATTGAAATTATTATTACGATTAGGTGTAATAATAAATGATACGAGTATAGAGGGAACGAGGGCCAGCCTTGGCATTATCAGGGACATGGCAGAAGATTTCAAATTTAGAGAAATTTGATGTATCTGTGTCTGCACCGCTATTAAAAGTACCCTTAATAATACCTTCCTGAACGCCTGTAGCAGAGAGGGTATGTGTATCAGAACCACCGATTTGAGTAAAGGAATCCTCGGGAGTTTTATCGTTACCTTCTTCGTCTTTAGCGATAGAATCCAATTTTACACGAATCCATTTATCGGTAACGACATCACAAGACTCGTCATCAGAATAAGTAGTAATCTGAACATCCTGCATATCTGCCACGGTATTATTAGCTAAATATTTAGCCTTTTCGGTATCATCGGTAAGAGACGTGTAATCAGAAGATTTGGAAGGGTCTTTACCGTTAATATTATTCCAAAGGTAAATAGTTTGAGTTTCGGAATCTTCACCTGCGTTAATCTTACCGATATTCCACGCATCGAAAGCAACCATTTTACCGCCATCGGAATGATACCAAGAAGGGATAGGAGCTAAACTCATAAATAATCACCATCCATTATGTTAATAATTTTTAATAATTATCATTCGTTTGAATAACGATTTGAATTGTCAAATTATAAGCCATTTGAGCTATTAAAGATTTATCTTCAGGGGTACAAGAGATAAAATTGATACGAAACAAATCATTTTCATTTACTGTATCATTTTTAATTTTATATGTATTGTCCTGAAAATTTTGTGTTTTAGGAATTGTAACATTTGTTGATAATATGTTTTGCCAATGAGTAATAGAAAAATCTATTTGCATAGTAGTTGTATTAACAGTATGTTTATTGTTTTCTATATTCGTAGTAACAGGGAAGTTATGAATAGTAGGAGTAATTAATACATCCTTTTTAAAATCTTCTTCTGAAACTTTTTCAACGGAAAAAACGGTATCAACTATAGACGGTTGAACACAATAAGCGTCAATGCGTTTAACAATTCCATTAAAAGGGAACTTATAAAAAGAACCAATTCTACCTTCTGTAATAGAAGGATAAATGAATGTGATGATTTTTTCTGTACGTTTATTCAAATCGAAAGCGTGTTCAATACTATCCTTGTCGATTTGATTTACGTGAATCAACTTTGGTATAGAAGTCATGTTACTATCACATCCGTTAAAATATTTATTTATACCTAAACACAAAATAAATCATAAGAAACTTTTCATAAGCATATAGATATGATTTAATTTTGTTACAAAATCAAAAGAATGTTTTGAAATTAAGAAAAATGATAATACAATTAATACAAGAATTATTCCTATAGAAGAAACAATGAGAAGAATATGGCTTATCATAATTGCATTACATTCTCAAAAGAACTTAATTTGACGAATGATTTGTATTATCGGAAGAATTATCTGTTTGTGGAGCTACATACATAGTTTTAGAAGAATCTGCCAAGTATTCAAAAACGACTTCAAAATTAGAATCCAAATCGAAACCGTTTTTAGCAGAAGTAAATAACCATGTAACGGTTGGTTGATAACCTTTATTACCGTCTATAGCTTGTGTTGTTCTATCTACGGTGAAATATGTATTCTCGAAATAACGAATACCATTGATATAGCAAGCGACTAATTTATCTGTCGGCACATGAGATAAATTGAAAACAGTTTGTTTATCTGTTAATGTGTCAAAAGTATCAGTAATGTAAGAAGTAGAAGTACTTAATTTAGCTTCAACTGCTTCTAAACGAGAATTTAAATCTTCGGAAATAGTTTGTAATGCTTGTTGAATAGAAGCATCGGCAACCATTTCAACGATTTGAGCTTGTAAATCTTCATCCTTAGCGATATTATTAGATATGTTGATTAATGCGTTGGCATTAGCTACATTAACCATTTCAGAATTATCTAATAAATAATCTGTGTCTAGTTCACCAATAGTAGTTGTTTCGATAGGATAAATTTTATAGAAACAACCTTCTGCTTTTGTATTATCGGTAGCTTTAACATAAGGATTAGAAGGTTTTAAATCTTGTTTTTCTGTGTAAGAAGTATATGTATAATCTACGGTATATGTAGAGTTAGCTTCTTGTTCTTGACGGAAAATGATTTTACCTGCAATAGCTTTCAAATAATATTTTGAATTGGGGATTGCATTACCGTCTTTGTCTTTTAAAACAAAATTTTTGGTAGAGATATATTTATTCGCTAATGTTAAAGTTTTCTTATCTGATTCAATAGTTACAGATTCACCTGTAATATCCGTAGAAGTTTTTTCTTCTGAAAATTTGCAAGGGACATCAGATAAAGAATAAGTAATTTTATCTGTAGTAGCATCTTTTTTAAATGTAACTGTAATATTCTTTTTGAAAGAATTTAAAACAGGTTCATTTTTGTAAGTATATACAGGATAAGCCTTATCTAATGTGATTTTCTTTAATTCATCATTGGTAACGGTTAAACCTGTATCATTTGGAAGATTAACTACTCCATTGACTAACGAATCTTCGGATTGTTGATTTGTTAGTTTGAATAATGTAAGGTCGGTTGTGGAATTATATCCTGCAATCCATAATCTTACATAGTCACTAATTTTTCGGTCGGTAATGGTTTTGACTGCGTTTTTAATGCGGTCGTTGATAGAACCTTCTCCACCATCACCATTGAGTTTATCCATGTCAGACTTTAATTCTGCTAATAATTCTTGTGCCGTATAAGTACCATTAGAAGAACCATCTTCATTAGCTTTCTTGTTGACTTCTGTTGTTACTTTAGAAGCGGGGTAAGAAGCATTGAGAGCATCAACAGTTTGTTGGAGTAATTTACCACCTTTAATTTGTGAAAGATTAATTAAATTTGCCATTCTACTTTTCACCTCTTTCGTGATAAAAAATATTTTATCTCATTCAAAATATACTGTAAAGAAACAGTTTTATAAACACGATTGAACTCTATATAATAGGTAGAGGTTTTAAATAACAGAGAAATTTTTAGTACCAAAGAACTAAAAAATAAAAGGTGTGGATTGAATGAAGCGTTTAATTAAATTAGTTGCAAAACCTAGACGTTCAAGAAAATCTATCATTTTAACCATGAAATATACATTGAAAATAAATGAAACTGATACAGAACAAATCAAAAAAATAAGAGAAATGTTTATTTCATGGATGCGTGACAAATTTAGTGCATGGGATGATACCATACTACAATATTTTTTGTATGATACGCATACGGAACAAAATGACACAGATGATAGATTAGAATTAGAAGGACATTTGGATAAAATACTTCAAGACGATGAAGATTTATATAAACCGATTGTACTTACTATGAAATATGTATTAGATATACATGAAGATAATGACGAGGAAAATAAACGAATAGGGAAGAAATTTATTGCATGGATGCGCGACAAATTTAGCAAATGGAATCAAACCATATTGGATTATTGTTTTTATGATAACAATTTGAAGTATGAGGAAGATAGAAAAGATTTGGTTTTGACTAGCCATTTGAATACGATTTTAAAAGACGATTGTACACATATGGAAAACCGTGAAATAGAAGAAGATAATTTAAATCATGAAAACAAAGATACTTCTTCGAGTGAGAGCACGGCAACGCCTGAAATTAGTGAGGATGCAGTATGAGTGGAATATCGTTAGTGCTAAATACAAAAATTCATTGTAATGTATATATCGGTGATTATATAGCATATATTATGCTACCATTTGTCTCTCTTTTTATTTTTTATCGTAAACAAATTGGTGCTATGAGAACGCATATAAAAATGTAACCGTTATGACTTGTTTAGATAATTCTTCTGAATTTGGAATTAAGCATATTGATGGGGCTATGCTAATTAATTTTTGGCGATTTGGATTATATATTATTCGTGATATAAACATAAAAGTAGAAATAAAAGTTGGGTGATATAAATGGCGCAAGAGTTGTCCTTATTAACACTTTTTAATAAATTAGCGCAACAACAAACAATATATGGAGAAAAAATATCTTATTTATACGATATTTTTAGTGCGGATTTTCAAATACCAAGTGGGGTAAGTAATTCAAATGATTCTCCTGGTCTATGGCCAGATACTGGATTAAATGTATATATGATTTTACCTGAATATAATTTGGCAGAAAATCTTTGTACAACAGGTATTGTTTTTAATATCGGCAAAGGCAGATATAAATATCAGTTTATGGTTGTACAGAATGATGAATTACATCCTGCAAAGAACGGTAAGTTATATTATAGATATGCACACGCTTCTAGTAATGTATGGTCAGGGTGGAAACGTTGGGTATATTTATATGAATTAACAGGTGGTAAGGATAAAAATGGAAATCGTTATACAGACGATTTTGGAAAACCACTTACTGATACAGAAGATATGAATCCTGATGATAATCCGAATGATATTTTTAATACGTTAAAAACGATTAAAGTACATGGTGCATATAATGCAGATAAATTATCCAAACCTAGAAAAATCCAATTAACTGGATTAATTACAGGTGAAGAATATTTTGATGGTTCTAGTGATATACAAATCAATACATCTTCTGCTTTAGGGAAAGATTTTGTTCCAATGAATGTACAAATTAGTGCAGGATTTAGAAATACAGTAGAATATCATTTAATTTCTGAATTGCCTCCATCAACGAGCGCAACATATGATTATGTAGTTATTGTAGGTCATTTGGGCGGTTTTGAAACAAATCAAGGAAAAGCGTGGTTTACTGTTGATATGAGTAATCGTACTGCTTTTCAAGCGAATGGATTAGTTGTTGGTACTTTGGGTGAAAATACCATTGTTGCATATAAAACCGCTTTAGGTGGTGTTCGTATATATCTTAAATTACATGGTTGGGCAGATGATATGAAATTATCTGTATATGGTAGTGGATTGTCGAATCCGTCTGATACAATTGTTCCTCCTATTGCTTCGGAACAGTTGATATGGGATTTAAGAGAAAAGGCTCTTAGAATAGAAGATAAAGATATATATGGTGATTTAAAAGGAACGGCAAATAAAGCCTATGATTCTGATACTGCTAAAAATGTAAAATTACATAATAATTCGGCAGGATATACTATGTATTTTGCAGGAATTAATCGCTCTGATACATCTAATGAATATCCTGATTTATACTATACAGATAAAGTATACATTGATTCGGATGGAACAATTCATGCAAAACAAATACAAGCAAATATAACAGGCAATATTAATAGCGCAGATGAAGCAAGTAAATCACATTTGGTAGAAGTAACAAACAATAGTGCAAAGATTTATCCATTAGGTGTATTACCAACAGAACCCGTTTGGTCAAAACCAAACTTTAATAATGCGTTTTATTACACAGGTAGTACATTCAAAACAGATACAGGTGCAATTATAGCTAAAGATATTACATCCAATGGAACAATGTTAATTAATGATAAATTAACATTTGCTAACAATAAAGGTATTACGCTAGACAGTACGAATTTTATTAATTGTACAAATACAGATAATGTAAAATTTAGAAAAATTAAAATGGAATCTGCTCCTAATGCCACCGGACAAAAACCATATATTGATATGGGTTATAACGGAACGATTGGATTTACTTGCGCACAAACAAATAATAGTGGTACACATAACTCTGTTGTATTAGGTTATGCAGATAATAGTTATGTATATCCTGATGCAAATAAAACAGATTTGGCTTGTTTGCCAATTACAGGCGCATTAAAACCGAACCGTGTATATAACGCAGTTTATAATGACTTTGCAGAATTATTCCCATGTGATGTAGAAAAAGTACGATGTGTTCCTGGTGATGTATTAATGTTGGATATATCATCAGATGAAGAAACTTACATTAAATCTACTGAAAATGCAAAATGTGTAGCAGGTGTTATATCAGATACTTATGGTTATCTGATGGGAGGGGACGATAGTTTAACTCCTGAAGAACAAGCAAAGCGTTTTGTACCAATTGGATTAGCAGGACGTGTTAATGTTAATGTAATTGGTAAGGCGGAAAAAGGAGATAAATTAGTAGCAACAGATGATGGTTGTGCTAGAGTATATCATAAAGGCATAGATGATGTATCAGATGTTATAGGCTATCTCCTTGAATCAGACAATAGAACAGACAAACGTAGATTAAAAATGAAAATTTGTTCTTAATGAAAATTAACTGAATATTTATATCCTAGTGCCACAATAGTGTTATGTTTAACTAACGTAACACTATTATTTTTTGTATATTTTTATTTATTTAATTAGTGATGGACATTTGTGAGGTGATATTTAATGTCAGATATTACAACGATAACGAGTGTTTCTAAACAGTATGAATCTAGTGGAGATTGTTCTACAGTTTCCACAGGTGCAGGTGATTTAGGTGGTATTAGCTATGGTAGTTACCAATTATCTAGTAGTGCAGGTTCAGTAGATAGTTTTCTTGATTTTGCTCAAAACTATCCTGATGAAGCATTGGCTAATTATGGTAGAACTTTAGCTCAATATTCTGTTAATTCACAAGAATTTATTGATACATGGAGAGAAATTGGTCAGAATGACCCTGATGGATTCGGTGAATTGCAGGATGCTTATGCTATGGAAGTATATTATAATCCTGCTTGTGCTAGTTTGCAGAATAATTATTATGATGTTGGAACAAAGAGTATTGCTATGAAAGCGTGTGTATTCTCACGTGCGATTCAATATGGTTCAGGAAATATGGTTGAATTATTTGAAACTGCTTGCAAACGTTTAGGTTATGATAATTTATCCTATGTAGATGACGCAAGATTTGATTATAATATGATTGCAAGTGTCTATGACTTCTTAATTGAAGAATGTGATAATGTCTATCAGAAATCCAATGGATTATATCATTCTCCTAATGATTGGTGTAATGGTAGTTATGATGTTATTGGTGGATTAAGAAATCGTTTTGTAAATGAAAAAGCTCAATTGTTAGCTATGTTATAATTTCATAATGTAATTTGAAGCTACCGATAGTTTTGAATTGTCGATGGCTTTTTCATTTGCAAGCGAAAAGAAAATGTGATATAATATGCATAAGGTTATTTTTAACTGATTGTATATATTGTTTGACCATAATGCATTTAATTGTGTTTTTATTTTTCTTCGTGGCAGTCTTGTTGTTTGAAGCACATATTAACAAGTCTGCTTGATTTGAGATAATCAAGTAAGGTGTTGATAATAGCAAGGTAAAAATTTAAAAACAATGTGTCCTTTTAAATTGCATTTGGTTGTGTAGAGCGGAGGACGAGAATGACTAAGCAAGATTTAACGAATAAAATTGTAAATGGTATTAAGAATTACAAATTATTTTATGTAGTAGGTGCGTTTGGATTATGTGGATTATCTTATTCAGGATATTCCTTACATAATATTGCAGAAGCACAAAATGTAAATGAACAAATGGTTCAAATGCAGAATGAACAACTAGAACAAAGTAATCAGCAAATGGCAGACATTCGTACACAAGTTCAACAAATTTCCCAAGATGTTGAAATTGAAAAAGCAAATGCAGAAAACCTAGAACTAGAAGAACAGAAAGCAAGAGAAGCAAAATTAAAATCACAAACAGTAAAATATAATTCTTCTCATAGTGGTGAAACTTATACGGTAGAAATTACATATTATACTGCTTCACCAGATGAAGGTAGTGGATTAGGTATTACTGCTAGTGGTACAGTACCATGTGCAGGTCGTACAGTCGCTTGTAATTTTTTGCCGTTAGGTACACGGGTTAGAATCGACGGGGAAATATTCATTGTGGAGGACAGAGGTGGCATGGGAGGAAATGTTGTTGACATTTTTGTAAATAGCAAATCAGAAGCATTTGCAAAAGGTCGGCACTCTGCTACAATGGAAGTCCTTTAAATAAAGAAAATGAGAGAATATACTTTTAGATATATTCTCTCATTTTTTGCTATAATAAAAAAAGGAGGTATAGAAATGAAACATGGTTTTTATGGAACAAAATTTTATAAGATATTTTTTAGAATTAAAGAATATTGTAAAAATCCAAACAGTAAGAAATATAAAAATTTTGGTAAAAAAGGAATCCAATGTACATGGAAAGATTTTATATCTTTCAAAAATGATATGTATGAAAGTTATTTAAATCATGTAAATTCATATGGTGAAAAAGATACTGTTTTAGATAGAATTGATATAAATGGAAATTATTGTAAAGAAAATTGTAAATGGAGTACTTTAAAAGAACGTCGATTTAATAAAATAGATACAATTTATTATCATAATATACCGTTGAAAATTTATTGTAAACAACATCAATTAAATTATAAATTAATATGGCAACGAATACATAGAAATAACATGAGTATAGATGAAGCAATTCAAAAATCTAATAGTAGACGAAGAAATTTAGCAGGGGAGAAATTTGGGCATTGGACAGTAATAAAATATGTAGGAAAAAGTAAATGGTTATGTCAATGTGATTGTGGAACGAAAAAAGAAGTATATGGAAATAGTTTATTAAATGGAAAATCAAAATCTTGTGGATGTAAAATAAATAAATATAAAGATATTTCACGGAGACTTATTAAAATTTATTATCATATGATAGATAGATGTTATAATATTAATGATAATGATTATAAAAATTATGGTGCTAGAGGAATAAAAGTTTGTGATGAATGGAGAAATGATATAAATAATTTTATATCAGATATGAATGATTCATATATAAAGCATATAAATAAATTTGGTGAGAAAGATACGACTATAGATAGAATTGATGTAAATGGAAGTTATTGTAAAGAGAATTGTAGATGGGCAACAATTGTTGAACAAGCAAATAATCGTAGGAATAATTGTTTTATTACATATCGAAATGAAACGCATACAATTGCAGAATGGAGTAAAATAACAGGAATTAAAGCGTGTACAATTGCAAAAAGATATAAAGAAGGAAAAGCATTAGAACAAATTTTTTATCATCCATTAAAATATGAAGAAGAACAAAAAATAAAAGAATTGTGCAAAAAGAAAGGATATAATTTTCAAAGAATTTTTGAAAATTTAAAGCAAATTTCTTTAGAAGATTGTTTAGAAAAAGAAAAAGAATATTTAAAAAAATTAGAAGAAAAAACAAAAATACATTTATTACGTTTTGCATATAAGAAAAATAATAAAAATTTTTATTATTTTAGATGTTTTTGTGGAAATATATTTATCTCAAGTTTAATTAGAATTAAATCAGGGCATACAAAATCTTGTGGTTGTTTAACAAGACGTGAGAGTATTTTTCATCAAAAATTTGGTAAATTATATGTAATAAAAGAATATTCAAAATATGTAGATAACAAGAAATGGAATTATTGCTTATGTAGATGTGATTGTGGGAAATACATAGAAACATTGAAAAAGTCTTTAACCGGGCATCAAATAAAATCATGCGGATGTAAATATAACAAGGTAAATGTAAAACAATATAAAAATTTTTATTTTGTTTATCAGCATTTGTTAAGACGGTGTAACAATCCAAAAGACAAAGAATACCATAATTATGGAGGTCGTGGAATTCAATGTTTATGGAAAAAATTTGAAGAATTTAAAAATGATATGTATGATTCTTATTTAAAACACTTAGAAAAATATGGAAAAGAAAATACTACATTAGATAGAATCAATAATGATGGAAACTATTGTAAAGAAAATTGTAGATGGGCAACGATAAAAGAACAAAATCGTAATAAAAGAACAAATGTGTTTTTAACATATCAAAATAAAACGATGACGATTACAGATTGGAGTAAATATTTACGAATTTCGTTAAGCACAATTAGAGGTAGGATTCGTAGAGGATGGACAGACACAAAAGAAATTTTGTTTGGAAGAAATTAATTTGAATTTGATAGATTGATTTGCTATAATATATAGAAGAGAAACAAATGGGAGGTATATATAATGTCAGACGGTTTCGTAAATCTTCATGTACATAGCGAATATTCTTTATTGGATGGCATGATTAAAGTAGACGATTTAGTTAAAAAAACATTGGAATTTAATCAAATAGCCAGCGTTATTACAGACCACGGCAACGCCTACATAATTCCTGACCATTTTAAAGAAGCAAAGAAACAAGGACAACACGCGATTGCAGGTGTTGAATTATATACGGTAAAAGACCATACGTTAAAAGGTAAAGATGAAGGAGAAACAGAAAATGGTGCAAAACGAAACCATTTTCTTCTTTTAGCAAAAAATAAAACAGGTTATCAAAAAATGTGTCGTATTCTTTCAAAAGGATATACGGAAGGATTTTATTATCGTCCTCGCGTAGATAATGGAATTATGGAAGAATATTTAGACCCTGATGGAAAAGAATCAGATGTTATTGGTAGTTCCGCTTGCCTGGCCGGAATTCTGGCACAATCTATTTTAAAAGGCGATATAGAAACCGCTGAAAAATTTGCCAAATATTATTATAAATTATTTGGTGGAAATTTTTATTTGGAAATTCAACCAACACAAACATATGAACAGTATGTTGTCAATAAGGAATTACTTGATATGTCAAAAAGATTAAATATTCCTCTAATTGCCACAACAGATGCACATTATCTGAAAAAAGAAGATAAGAAAACACATGATGTATTACTTTGTCTACAAAGTCATAGTTTGATTTCAGACCCAAATCGTTGGAGTTTCCCAGGTAATACATATTATATTATGAATAAAGAAGAACTTTGTTCATATTTTAAACGCGAATATCAGTATAAATTGATTAAGAAAAAGAATACTAAGAAAAATGCCACATCTGAATTTACATATGAATATGTACATGATTATGATGGTATTAAATTTAGTGACCCTGAAAAAACAATCAATAATTTTGTTTCTGTAGAAAAAGAAGGACATTTTAGCTATGCAGATTTGAATCAAGAACAGATTGAAGAAGCTATTGCAGAAACAGAAAATGTAGCTAAACAATGTACATTTGATATTGAATTTGGCAAGCATTATTTACCTAAGATTAAAATTCCTGTAGAAAACGAGAAGTTTAGTAATTGGCGTAGTCATTTGAAAAAACAAGGAAAACCAAATGAGGATTATTTGAAATATCTTTGTATTACAGGATTAAAAGAAAAAGGATTAACAAGTAAAAAATATCGTGATAGATTGCAGTACGAATTAAATATTATCAATGGCATGGATTTTCCTGATTACTTTTTGATTTATTATGATATTGCTAAATTCTGTCATGACAATAATATTCCATTTGGACCTGGTCGTGGTTGTTTTGTTCCAAATGAATTAGTGAAAACGGATAATACAACTAAAAACATTCAAGATGTACAAATTGGTGATAAAGTCTATTGTCATGATGAATTGTTACATGATGTTATGGCAAAACATGAATATGATGTAGACGAAGATTTAGTATCGTTATCATGTGATGACGAAAAAATTGATGGCGTAACAAAAGACCATAAAATTTACGCCATAAAAAAAGAAGATTTTGATAAAGGTATTAGAGAACCAAAATGGTATTCTGCAAAAGATTTATCCATTGGTGATTATGTTTGTGAATTGTGATACTACATTGATAAAATTAAAGGAATGTACTTATAAAAGTACATTCCTTTTTTAAATATATTCCATAATTGTATTGTGAATTTCTGTTACTGCATAATTTTGTTTTTCATAAGGAAGATTAATGAACACAATATCGCAATTATAATTTTTTGTGTTCATATCTTGCCATGAAATGTTTTTGTTATTAATGGTTGTATTTTCAATATAATCAAAAGACATTTCATGGTTGTTGTTAATTAATAAGATAAAGAATACCATTTTCCCATTGTTCATATATTGTAACCACTTTTTACTAGTATTTGAAGTAAATGGAATGTAATGGAATTTTTCTTTTTGTTCTAAGGCCATTAAACTAAATTTATTATTTAATGGAAGTACATTTGGATATTCCATAAGATAAATATTATTATTGCTACTATACATTTTGTTCAAAATATTTGTAAATTCTGTATGAATATAGTTGATTTCTTTTTCATTTAATTGTGAATCGTTAATAAGATTTTGTTTTTTGTATTTTGCAAAAGAAAACATGATAAAAACCTCCTAATTAAAGTATATATATTATATACGAGTTTTTTATTTAACTATACTATAACATAATTTTTGAAAATTGTCAACACTATTTTGAAAAAGGTTGTGAAAAATTATATGAAACGATTATCGAAATCATATCAGACAGAAGGATTTAATATTGATACAGAAGCAGAATTAGAAGCAATAAAAAGAAAATATCCAGATTGTGACAAAGATAAACTTGTTGATTTTGAAAAACATGGAATGAGTGGATTTGGAGAAGTTGGATACAACTTGAACGAAAATAATGATTTATCTGTATATGTAATAGAATCTTTTGTATTTATGGATGTAGATAAAACACAGGGACAACAAGTAAATAAATTAGTATATATTGCACAAAAACTTGATGTTAGTAATGAAAACATTGATAATGAGCCTATGTATGTAAGCGATGCTTTTGTTAATGAAGGTAAAAATACATTTAATTTGCAAGCAAGAAAACATTATTTAGCAAAATTTCAAACGAATTTAAATATCACACCATTAAATGTTGAATGTAAAAATTATCAGGATTTAAAAACAGAATTAATTAAAAAATTGGGGAAAGAAACAGTAGAAAAAGGATTAGCTTATGAAAACGGTAGAACATTAGACGATGCGCATAAAGAATTTAATAAAACATCATCTTTTAAACGCTTAATAAAGGCTACATTGTTTGATGGTGAACCAATTACAGAAGAAGAATTAAAAGAAGAACAGGAAATAGCAAAAAAAAAGAAAAAACAAATTACAACAAATACAGGTTTTTCTGCTAAAATATATATTCCAATGTTTAAAGTGGTTAATGATAATGATTGGAAAAACATTGATGATACGTTAGATATAGTTGGATTAGAAGATTTAACATCAAAATGTTCTGATATGGCACAAGAATTGCTGTTTGGAGCAAAATGTAATTTATCCGTTCAATATGGATTATCATCAGTCGATTTATATGTTAATATTTATAGTCCAGACAATATAGACTTTGATTATGAATGGATAAGAGCATCAAAAAGTCGTTTTCAAACAAAATTGGGACAATGGTACAGAAAATGTCTGCCATTAATTGATAAATTTAAACAAGATGTATTTAATTCAATGGACAATAAAAATATCAAATTAGATTCTAGTTTATCTGTAAATGAGATTAAAAAAACTTTGACTGTACATACTAAACAAATTAGTCAATATGATTTTGAAAAACAGTATCCAGAAGCAAAAAAGGAGGAATAATCCTCCTTTTTTTATTTTTTGTTTTTATCAACAAATTCAAACAACGCTTGATGAATATGACTCATTGTATTATGAAGTTTTTCAATTGGTGCATCAATTCTAAACAAATGACAAGGATAATATTTTTTTCTATCATTATCATACATTTTTGCTTTTTCAATGTAAGTAATATTTAGTTGGTGAGTATAATTAATTCCAAATACAAAAATTGTAATTTCGCCATTTTTGTACATTTTTGGAAAATGAACAAAATACAGTTGTTTACCTAGCATTTCATATTTCGTATTTGGTAATTCTTCTAGTACATATAGGTTAGCTCCATCTGCGAATTTGATAAAAGAAGTATAATCCATAATATATTTATATGTGTTTTTATTTTTATAAATATGACTTAGAGCATCAATTGTATTGTCATGTACATATTTTTTTTCTTCTTCGTTAAGATTATCAGGTGCAACAATTGTATTATCAATAGTTGTTTCTGTCTTTTTATTAAAAAATGGGATTTTCATAATGTAATTAACCTCCTGTAAAAAGTCTATATAATATATAGAGATTTCTTTTTTTGTTGATTAAATTATATCATAATGAATACATTTTGTCAATAGTTTTAAAAAAATTTTTAAAAGGAGAACGTATAATGAAAAGATTGGTAGCTATTGCGGTTAATACAGAACAACTTGGACCATCAACACAAGATGAAATAAAATGGATTAGCGAAAAAGATAAAAATTTAAATGAAAGTACTTGGCACAATTTTGAAAAGAGAGATAATCGAGGTTCATGGGGTAATGTATATTATTATGAAGGAAACGAAGGACAAATTTATGTATATATAGTAGATAGTTTTTGTTTTCTTGATACAGATAAATCATCACCAAATGAAATTAATAAAATTGCATATGTAGCAACTAGATACGATTTAGTAGCACAACAATTAGATACAAGATACCATTATGTTGAAATAAAAACAGATGTTAATAGAAAAGAATTGGATTTAAATGACCGTCCTACAAATACAATTGAGTTTGAAGGAGATTATATTTTAACTTTATTACCTGGTGATTGTAATACACCAAGTAAAATTTGGAAGGGTCTTGTTGAAGCATTTAAAGACGAAGAAAAGGTTAAAAACGGATTTGCGCATGAAAATCATGGTAAACCATTAGAAGAAATTCCTGTATAAAAAGAGGATATACAATGAAAAAAATTTATTGTTTACATGATAATATATTAGATTTATTAAAGAAAAAAATAGACAAAACAGACATCCTTACATTTGATGATGGACATTATTCTGTCTATAAATATAGATATATATTAGATGATATAGATTGTAAAAAAATATTGTTTGTAACACCTAGTTATATATCTATGGATAGACGAGAAGAAGAACCTGACATGTCAATATATTATCAATGGTATTATAGAATTATGAATAAATCTCCTTGGTTGAATATTTATGAAGTAGAAGATTTAATTAAAAACCATAATATAGAATTGGGTATGCACTCATATTATCATGATTTTGTATATGTAAAAGGTCATAATGATGAAGATAGAATGTGGAGAATGTATAAAATTACAACAGATATGAATAAAATGAAAATTTTAAATCGTATGTATGGTATACATTCTAGTTTATCAGTTAAAGGCATAGACATTCTAAATGGTTGTTTATATCATAGAAACGATACTCAATTTGAAGAATTTATTAAATCAGATACATTTATGTGTGTAGATTGGTTTAAAAAATATTTTGGAGTTCCTAAAAAATATGCTTATCCATTTTTTGAAGGTTCAGATACATTAGATTTTGAATTATTTAAGTATGGAATAAAGAAAGATAATATTTATGGCAAGCGTGAAAATATTCAAAATGCTGTTGACAAAAACGATAAAATAAGATAAAATTATATAAAAAAAGGAGGTAATTTTCATGAGCTTGCTTTTTGGTGGTTCATCTTATACGGATTTAATTAAAGATAATAATCGTGATTTGTGGTCAACTACGCCAATTATTTTTCCAACAGTCACACAATTAAAATCAACGGACGAATGGATTAGTTGTGTGAATAAGATTATGTATTTGGTTTTTGATGCTTTTTATTCTTGCCAATCATCAGTTGAATATAAAGTACCTGTTGAATATAAAAAAGACATTATTCAATATTTAAAAAATTCAGGATATGATTGTTACGAGAAAAATGAAAACATTCTCTTGATTAGTGGGTGGTAATATGGCTAAAAAACGTTTGGTAAAACGTACTGTTAATTCTCCATATCATGCGTTTTATGGATATGGTTATTATCCGTGGTATTGGGGAACAGGTTATGGATATGATGATGTAGATTATGATTTAGATAATTCTCCTTACGACAATTCATCTTTTGATGGTTATTCCACAGATGTATTTGATGGTGGATTTGATGGAGGTTTTGATGGTGGGTGTGATGTATGAATATAGTAAAAGCTAAATTAATTCAATTGGCAGAAGAAGAACAAAAGCAGGAAGAAAATAAAGAATATACATTTGATGAATTAAACAAACTTTGTCAAGAAAAATATGGTGAAGATTTAATTCAAATAGATACTCCTGAACAAGAACAGGAAGAATTTGGAGAAAAAAAAGAAGGGCATACAGGTTATCCTTATTTTGTTTGCGGAGATAAAGTATACAATAATTTAGATGAAGTAAAATCTGATGTTATTACAGAAGAAGAATTTACACCAAAACAAGAATTTAATTCGGCAGGTACTTCTTTAAATCAAATTCCTGCTTTGCATAAGAAATTGATTGATAAAAACATGATGAATGGTATCAATTTTGATAATGGAGCAGGTAAATTCGATAAAGCAACGAATTTCTTGGCAGATAATGACATACAAAATATTCGTTATGACCCATATAATCTTCCTGAAGATGTGAATAAGCAAGCAGATGATTATATAGGACAATGCGATACATCTACGTGCGCGAATGTATTGAATGTTATTAAAGAAGATTCTGCAAAGATTGATGTGTTAAAACGTTCTTATGATATGTTGAAACCAGGTGGAACATTATACATTTCCGTTTATGAAGGAAATCGTAGTGGTATTGGTAAGGAAAGTAAACCTGGTTGTTGGCAGGAAAACAAGAAATTAAAAGATTATGTTCCTATTGTTGAAAAAGTATTCCCAAAAGTTACTGTAAAAAACGGAATGATTGAAGCAACAAAAGAATGATATAATAATAGACAAGGAATTTGAAAAACCTTGTCTATTTTCGTATTTATAAAAAGAGGTGATAATAAATGGAATTGCAAGAAGCATATCAAATAATTATACAATATTGCAAAAAGAACGAATGTACGAATTGCCCTTTTTATGAAACAAATAAAACTTATCCTGAAGAAGTTTGTTTGTTAGCCATAGGTGTAGCACCGTGTTTTTGGGATGATATAAAAAATGAAAAAAATAAAAAACAATATCTTAGAAATA
>Ga0256405_10003973_pt1 | contig 28945 bp, 19 predicted proteins | sample RumenRJG_02DNA_FD_189096 | JGI IMG/M metagenome (GOLD analysis project Ga0256405, IMG submission 189096) | Bovine rumen microbial communities from Lethbridge, Alberta, Canada - RJG_02 | ecosystem: Host-associated > Mammals > Digestive system > Stomach > Rumen | place: Canada: Alberta... | reverse complement strand
GGCAGAAGTAGCTTAGTGAGAAAAGACGTACAGGGCAGCAATATATCATTAGCCGAACCGCCGCTTGCGGGACCGCATGAGCGGTGGTGTGGGAGGACGGGGGTTAGCCACCCCCTCCTACCCGATTGTGCGCCCGGCATGGGCAAAGTCTAACGGGTGAAAGTCCCGAACCCGCCCGGCAGCGGGAAGGGTATAGCCGAACACCAAGGGTGTCCGCCGCGAGGCGGGATCTGAAGGAAGGTGGAGGCAAATCTCCGGTCTGACGGACAGAAATCGCATAGAGGCTGGGAGCAAGGATAAGGCTGCAAGACAAGCCGAAATCCAAAAGCTGCACGGAATTGCTTTCAGTAAATGCGGCAGATAGGTGGAGAGAAAGATTTTGCTCTTACCCGGGGAGATCTCACGGACGCGGAAAGTCAAGAGACAGAACGCGGAGTAAAGCTTGCCGTGAGAAGTCAGCAGAACCCATATTAGCATCGCAAGTCGACGGCGGTGTGAAGGGGTGAATCCAAGGACACGGAATCCGAGGGATTTACAGAAGTCGAGCAGAAGGCAGAAAACCGGAGGTGAGAAACTCCGGGCTGTCCGGGGAGAGATAGGTACGGAATACCGAAGGGGAACCGGAAGCGCCGATCGGCGGAAGATGAACCGAACGGAGGAAGTGAACGTCGGCAGAAAGGAGTATGGAGATGCTTGAGGACATCACGGCGAGGCGGAATCTGAACAAAGCCTTCAAGAAGGTAAAACAGAACCGCGGAGCCGGAGGCGTAGACAGAATGGAAGTGGAAGAACTGCTTCCGTACCTGAAAGCGCACGGGGATGAAATCGTGCGCTCCGTACTGGACGGGACATACCGTCCGAACCCCGTTCGCCGGGTAGAGATACCGAAGGAGAACGGGAAGACAAGGGGACTCGGGATACCGACGGCGGTAGACAGAGTTATCCAGCAAGCCATAGCGCAGGTGCTGACGCCGGTGTATGAGCCGGAGTTTGCGGAAACGAGCTACGGATTCAGACCGGGACGGAGCGCCCACGATGCCGTCAGGAAATGTTTGGAGTATGCCCGGGAGGGATATACATGGACGGTGGACATGGACCTTGAAAAGTTCTTTGATACCGTCAATCAGGACAAACTGGTGGAAATACTCGGGAGGAAGGTCAAGGACGGACGGGTGATTTCCCTCATCCGGAAATACCTGAACGCCGGGGTCATGGTGGGAGATACGGTTCAAAAGAGCGAGATGGGTGTGCCGCAGGGAGGGAACTTATCCCCTCTGCTCGCAAACATCATGCTCAACGAACTGGATCACGAACTTGAGCGGAGAGGACACAGGTTCGTCCGGTATGCGGACGACATGGTCATATTCTGCAAAAGCAAACGAGCGGCACAGCGCACGTATGAAAGCATTCTTCCGTATATCGAGGGCAAACTGTTTCTGCGGGTGAACCGTGAGAAAACGAAGGTCGCGGATATCGGGAGGATCAAGTTTCTGGGCTACGGATTCCGGTACAGTAAGGACGGGATCAAAGTCACAGTACACAAGAAGTCCAAAGAGAAGCTGAAAGCGAAAGTGAAAGAAATCACGAAGCGAAGCGATGGAAGGGGCTACGAGTGGAAGAAACAGAGGCTGAAATACCTGGTAAGGGGATGGGTGAACTACTTCAAGCTCGCGGACATGAAAACGTTTCTGACAGAGACGGACGAGTGGATGCGAACGAGACTGCGCACCTATATCTGGAAAAGCTGGAAGACGATCAAGAACCGCTGCCGAAACCTGCGAAAGCTCGGAGCATCCGAGCGAAATGCGGGGATCATGGCAAATACGAGAAAAGGCTACCGGCGGTGTGCCGATAGCCCGATTGTGAAGCTTGCGATCTCAAAAGAACTCTTGAAGAAAGCAGGCTACACATTCTTTCTTGACTATTACCTTTCTGTCAAGGCGTAAACTTGGAAACCGCCGTGTACCGAACGGTACGCACGGTGGTGTGAGAGGTCGGGGCGGCTTTTATGTCAGCCCCTCCTACTCGATTTCTCCTCGGTAAAGGAGAAAAGAACAACGTTCACCTTGATTGTGCGAGTATTTGTGCTATAGTATAAAGCGGATCCGGGCAGGAAGCGGAAGAAGTCGGCTGCGCGGGGCCGGTTCACAATTCATCATCTTCCGGAAAGACCGTTGTCCGGTGTTTTGTATGAGGGCGATCAATGCCCTGAGACTGTTTGCGGAAGCTCCTTTTTTGCATTCTGTCCGAAAATGGATCCGGAAACGCGGAAACGCCCGCATTATCTCAAAGAAATCAGTGTGCTGCCGCGATCAGCCAAGTATCGGAGAATAGATCTTCCTGGAAAAACAGCGGTCCGGGAAGCATACATGTGGCGGTTGCGTCATTTTTAAATGATGAACCGTCATTTTTGCGTCTATTCTTCCGGAGCGGGACATGGTATAATCATGTCAACGGAACAACCTGCAAAAAGAAAAAGGATCTACTCACCATGAAAGATAAGATACTGGCGCTTCGTTCTCTGCTGAATGTGCATTTTTTGATCTGCTTCGGCCTCGGCTGGATGGCAACGAACGGTTGGGCCTATCTCTTCCTCCTGGCGGGAATCCTGTGCCGCAATACCGTATGGTCCGCAGTTGCTTCCGGTTACCTGGCGTTTCTGTGGCTGCCCTTTACTCCCGAAAAAATTATCACCGTTATGATTGCGTCGCTGCTGATGAAAATGCTGTTTCCGCGTGATTTCGAGACTGTGGACGGCTTGCTCGGGAGGGTCGCCGCGGAATGGAGAAGCCACACGGAAAGGGGGGATTCCTCCATGGGCAAAACAAAGCTTTGATCAGAAGGAGAAGAAAAATGAAAAAGCAATGAAGACCGCGCCCGTTCTTGTCATGATGGCATCGTGCGGAATCGGTGAATTCATCATCGGGAATTATGAACTTGTTCTTCCGCAGAAAATGGAGGAAGCCCGGCCGGAGGAGGTCCGTCGGGAGACCGTGGATACGTCCGTTGACAATTGATTTCTTTTCTCAGAAAGGAGAAAAACCATGAGAAAAACACTTGTAATGTTTCTTGTGCTCTGCACTCTGTTCAGCACCATGCTCGCGCTTCCTGCCGGGGCCGCGAACACCTACAAGACCATCCGGCTCTGGAAATCCGCAGTCGTTACGGCAAACAGCGGTCTCTGCGGACGCTCCGGACCGGGGACGGGATATTCCATCGTTAAGACTTTCGCCAAAAACTCGACCATCAATGTATCCGGTATGCCTGTCTCTGCGGACGGCTATAACTGGCTGTACAGCCCGGACAACGGTGCATGGGTAGCGTCCAACTATCTGCGCATCGACGAAAACTCCGGCTTCACGTACTTCAGCGGAACCTGTAAGATCAAGGCTTCCTACTGTGATAAGTATGTCTCCTACGTAACCACCTGTGACGGTGCCAATATCGTCCTTTACGACGACCTGGCCGGCACGGATCTCGAAAACCTGCAGCTGTTCTGTCTCACTCCGATTGGGTATTTCTCGGATTGCGGCACCGTATGGTACACGATTCGTCCTGCGGTTAACGCGGATTACAGCCTTGATCAGGATGTGAACGACTATCAGGCGACTCAGCTCTGGAGCACTCATTCGGGCGATAACCAGAAATGGATCCTGGAGGTGTCGTCTACGCTCGGCATCCGCATTATCAATTTCCAGACGCGCAATTCCCTCGACGTCTGCGGAGGTATGGTTACGGAGAATAATACTGATCTGATAACTTACACGTGGCATGGGGGAGCCAATCAGCGGTTTGTCCTCGTAGATCCTTATCAGACCGAAGAGACTCTTTGCTGGCCCTGCCAGTCTGCCTGGACAGTGACAACCCTTTACTACTATAATATTTACCGCAACGGCGCACAGCATTCCGGCTATACCAACAGCATGGACATCGGCGGGTCCGGCAATGTTCTTGCAGCCATGAGCGGAAAAGTCGAAAAAGCGGGTTGGTCTGATGGTGGATTGGGAAACAGAATCGTCATCCGTCACGAGGATGGCTCCACCACCACTTATGGGCATCTGTCCAGGATCGATGTGACGAAAGGCCAGTGGGTGAATGCCGGATCTACAATTGGAGTAATGGGGTCAACCGGAAATTCAACCGGTACGCATCTTCACTTCGAATGGAGCGGCGGAAATCCCTCAAAGGTCTTCCGTGAAGCCTATGGAAGCAAGATCAGCTATTCCGGCGATGTGGTATCTTCCGCCAAAAACCATAGCTGGGATGCCAACAGCAAGGAGCTCTACGACTATCTGAAAAGCATAGGATATTAATCATCGCTTCCATGGATAATGGTAAAGAGGGGAGAAATCCCCTTTTTACCAATGCGCAGTACATAATTCGGGGATGATGTCCTGCTGTACTCCGTTGTGCTGAACCAAAAGACCCCTTTAAAGCCCTCCGGAAGCATCAATGTCAAAGGAGTGTCGTATATGAAGATTGTCATCGATAAGGGCGGACATGGGTGCGTGATCCTGTCGGATGCGGTCCTGGAAAAATGAAAGCACAGGCTGGAGTACGGCGTCCGGAGCTTACGTCACTGCCGGGATGATTCCGTCCGGAAGCCACGCGGTGTTCACGTTTTCGGGGAATCATCCGGTCAGACGCTCTCCCCTTTGCGGGCGGTTTCGACAGACAGGACAAAACGAGAAATGACGAATTAATAGTTTTTCTGCGGATTCAAGAAAAAAGCAGACGATCCAACTTTTTTCGCCCGGAACACTTGACAACCACTTTTCAATAATGTATAATGAAAACAGTTTCTTTATATGCTAGATTAATTTTATCTGCCTTTTGCCTGTATGACGATGCAACTAAAGATAGATTGACGAAATGTAAGGAATGAGTATTGTACATGCTGAAGCGGGCATTATGATACGGTTGCGGCAAATATCGCGGAATACAGCATTTGAATTGCACGTTGTAATTTGCTTATAAATCAGAAAACGGACCAATATACAGATAAATACGGTGTTGCAAGAATGAAGCAAACGCAGTTGCAGTATAATCAATCAGAGACTATGTTCTCGCTTCCCAAAGGCTTTTTGATTGCGAACAGGTATGAAATCATCAAAGTAATTGGGAGCGGCGGCTTTTCCGTCATATATCAGGCAGCGGATCATCTGCTTGGGGGGGCATATGTTGCGATAAAAGAATTCTTTCCCTCCTCCTTCGTCGAGAGGATGCCGGACAGGCACACAATCGAAGTAAGAGAAGGACAGAATAAAAAGCAGTTTGAATTCGGATTGAGCAGGTTCCGCGACGAATCCAAACGAATCGCCGCCATGCAAGGGCTGCACAATGTTATGAGCATTCTCGGGACAGCCGAGCAGAATGGCACACTGTATATCATAATGGAGTATCTGGAAGGGGAGACGCTGTCCTCCTATCTGCGCAGTCTGCCCGAAGGCCGGTTCACCGATCTGAAGGATGCGCAGACGATCATCCTGGCCGTTGCGGAAGCGCTTGAGTATTGCCACCGCAATAAACTGATCCACAGGGATGTTTCGTGCGACAACATTTTTTTGTGCAGGGATCACAGCATCAAGCTGATCGATTTCGGATCGGCGCGGTCCTTTTCCGACAAAACGGACGTCTCGGAGATGTCCGTCGTCATCAAGCCCGGATGTACGCCGCCCGAACAGTATTCCAGAAAAGGAAAGCAGGGCCCGTGGACCGATATATACGCCCTGGGCGCCGTGTATTACCGCATACTGACCGGGGCGTATCCGGATCCGTCTCCGGACAGGCATTATATGGGAGAGAATGCCCTGGTCCTCCCGTCAGCGGTCAATCCCGACGTACCGGAGTATCTGGATATGCTGGTTATACGGTGCCTTGCTCTCCAGTATACCGTCCGGATCCAGAGCGCGGAGGAGGTGCAAAGGATCCTGGCGGAGCACCGTCTGGTCGACGCGCCCGCCGTGGTCCGGAAAAAGCAGCGTGTCTGGCGCGCCTCCATGATCGGCTTCGTTGTGACGGCCGCCGTGTTGGTGCTCGCCATCGGACTTACCATATGGGTCAAAACCAATACGCTGGCTCCCTGTACCCTCTATATCTGCCTGACGGATTCCCTGTCGACGCCGGAGGGACTTGCCCGGGCGGAAGCGCTCTTTGAGGAGAAGTTTCCCGGGGTGGATGTAATCCTTCACTTTGCTTCGGAGACGGAGACCGGAATCACATACGCGCTCTCTCCGGCGGACCGGCTGTCCGGCGGCCGGGCGGGGCTGCTTCCGAAAAGACTGCGTTCAGCCGTCGTCGCCTATGATCCGACCGTCATCTATGTCAACAATATAAAAAAGCTCTCCCGCGGGGATTCGTCGAACCTGTCGGATGGATCCGGAGAAATTACGGAGAGGAGAGAGGTTTTTTTGTCGGAGGACGCGGAGCAGTGCCTGTACCGCGGCCATGTATACGACTATGTGCCCCTGCTTGAGGAATTGTCTTTGTTCCTGGATGCGGAAGCGGATCCGGAAAACCGCGGCGGCGCCGTTGTCCTGACGGTGACAGAGCCTCTGCCGAAAGCGGAAAAAAAAGCGGCGGAACGCTTTCTGTACGAAATGACGCAAACGGAAATGCAGGAGGCTCTCTTCCTGGCGGAGCCGGGAATGCTGCCTGCCAACGAAGCGGTGCGGGAAAGCTTCTTCGCCAATATCCCCCGGCTTGCGTTTTTGAAATAACGGATCCTATGAAGCTCTAAATACATGATTTCAGAAAAGGTTGCAATCTATGAAAATAACCAGATGTGACGGATGCATGGAGGTCCTCCATGCAGGAGAGCGGGTATGTCCGAAATGCGGATATGTACAGGGAGTTCCGCCGGAGAATTCGCAGTATCTGAACCCGAGGACGGTGCTGGCAGGTACGTATGAGCTGGGACGGGTGCTGGGAGCCGGCGGATTCGGCATCACATATATCGGCTGGGATACCCGCCTGGACCGTAAGGTCGCGGTCAAGGAATTCTTCCCTACCGGTCTTGCTTCCCGGATTCCCGGACAGACGTCCATCACGGCATTTTCCGGTGAACGGGGCGATATCTTCCGTCATGGTCTGGAAAGCTTCCGGGAAGAAGCCAGGCTTTTGATGAAGTATGCGGGCAACGAAGGCATCGTAACGGTATATGACCTGATCGAAACCGGCGGGACCGCCTATATGGTTATGGAGTATGTGGACGGCGTCACGCTGAAGGACAGCGTCGAACGGTATGGTCCGATGAACGAAAAAGCGCTCAACGACTATATAATCCCCATGCTTCTTTCCCTGAAGTTTGTTCATCAGGACGGATACATCCACCGCGACATCGCGCCGGACAATATCATGTGCCTGCCGGACGGAACGGTGAAGCTGCTCGATTTCGGGGCGGCCCGGTATGCGGTGGCTGAAAGGACCCAGAGTCTGTCCGTCATCGCAAAGCAGGGATACACGCCGGTTGAGCAGTATCAGCGTCACGGCAATCAGGGTCCGTGGACGGATATTTACGCAATCGGCGCTACCATGTATAAAGCCCTGACCGGTGTTACGCCCGAGGGAGCGCTGGACCGTCTGGACAACGACACGCTGAAAAAGCCCTCCGAGCTCTGCGGCGAGCTGTCCGGACCGACCGAGGAAGCCGTCATGTCCGCCCTCAACTTACATGAGAAGGACAGGCCGCAGACGATCGACGAATTTCTGGAGATCCTGACCGGTCAGAAGAAAGGGGTCGTCGTCAAGAGAAAGAAAAAATCAAAGGCGCCTCTCATCGCGGGGATCGCAGCGGCGCTGGCGGCCTGCGCCGGGCTCACGCTGGGAGTCACCTCCTGGCTGCAGCGCTCCGTTCCCGTTTCCGTTACCACGCCCGATCTGTACGGTCTCTACAAGACGGAAGCGCAAAAGACCCTGGAAGAAAAGAATCTGACCATGAAGGCGAGCTACGGCGAATCCCTCAACGATACCGTCGTCCGCCGGCTGTCAGAGCAGTATCAGCTCGACGAGGCGGTGGTTCTTGAGCGGATCGGCGAGGATTATGTCATCGGACAGGATCCCTCCGCCAATACCCCCGTGGAGGAGAAGAGCCGGGTTAACGTCACGCTGAGCCGAGGAAAAGAAAAATACCCCATCGAAGACTGTTCCGATATGGAGCTGGAAAACGCCGAGGCCATCATCCGGAGCATGGGCTTCGACGACATCACGATCGAAAACGAGGAAAGCGACAATCTGCCCGGGACCGTCATCCGCCAGAACGTGGGCGGAGAAGAGGTGGCGGCGGATTTCGACACCCCCATCGTTCTCACGATTTCCGCGGGCCGCGAACGGGAGCCCGGAGACGCTGAGGTGACGGTTGAGGACTATACCGGAAGAGATTTCCGGGAGCTGAAGGCGGAGCTCTGGGAAAAGGAGATATACGTGGTCAAATCTGCCAACGTATACTCCGACACGGCTCCCCGCGGCACCGTCATCGACCAGGAGCCCCAGGCGGGTGACAACGTTCACAGCGGCGGCGTCGTCTATGTGGTGGTCAGCCTCGGGGAAGAAAAGGCGAGCATTCCCGACGTCCGGTATCTCCCTCTTGAGGAAGCGCAGCAGCTGCTGATGGAGCGCGGACTTTCCTGGAAAGTCGAATATGTGGATGATCCGCTGGTGGCAGAGGGGAGAGTCGTCTCGCAGAATATCGCCGGGATCGACTGCGCGACGGGCAAATTCACGTCATTCGGTACCGCCGTCAACCTGATGGTAAGCGGAAGCGGAAATCCCGCGGACGTCAATCCGACAGGGGAGCGCATTGTCCTGAGCATGGACGCCGCGGAGGTGGAGCTCGGCGGTCAGATCACGCTGACCTGTGAATATGAGGGAAGCGGTTCCGTCGTCTGGTCCACCTCCAGCCCTCGTCTCGCCGGAGTGAGCCCCGACGGAAACAGCGCCGTCGTCACCGGAAACGCCTTCGGAGCGGTGCGGATCATAGCCTCCGCGGACGGCAATACAGCCTTCTGCACCCTTTACGTCCGCGACGCGGCCAGAATCACGAAGCTTCAGGATTATGAAATGGAAGTGGGCGAACGTCAGCCGCTGAACGCGTCCGTGCCGGAAGCACTGCGGAGCATGGTCCAGTGGCGGTCCTCCAGCCCGGCGACGGCGGAGGTGGACGAAAACGGAATGGTGACGGCTGTCGCGGTCGGGTATGCGACCATTACTGCCACCTGCCGGGATCAGATCGTTGACTGCGGCATTTCGGTCACGCCCCGCTATCTCAGCGTGCTGAAGAATCTCCTGACGACGAAGGAAAGGGCGGAGGCTGCGCTTTCCGAAGCGGGAGTGAAATACAATCTGGTCGAGGAATTCAGCGACCGGTACGCGGCAGGCATATATATCACGAACTATAACGGCTATACGGACAACGACCGCTACTATTTCCTCGAAGGAAGCACCGCCACTCTGTACGTCAGCCTCGGAAAGAACGAGATCGCGGACGCCAGACTGTCGAAGAATCCCTCGAAGATGTCGTACCGTTACGGGGAAACGATGGATTATTCCGGCGCGGAGATCACCGTGACCTATAAGGACGGAAGCACGAAGACCCAGCCGCTCGACCTGACCTCGAACACAAAGCTGACGCAGATGCCGAAGCAGAAGGTCACGTTCCGGTGGGGGGACTATTCCTTTACGCTGGAGCCGGAGGTCAGACCGATCGAGGTTGAGAAGGTCACGCTGAGCAAATCCTCGCTGTCCATGACCGTTGGCGATACGGCGTCCCTTTCCGCGACCGTTTCGCCCTCCGACGCCAACGACAAATCCGTCACGTGGACGTCCAGCGCGTCGTCCGTCGTATCGGTCAGCGGCGGCAAGCTGACGGCGAAAAAGGCTGGCCGGGCAACCGTAACGGCGAAGTCAGCCAACGGCAAAACGGCATCGTGTACGGTGACCGTCGCCGATGTGGAGCCGGATTCCGTCAGACTCAGCGCGTCGGAGCTCAGACTGACGAAGGGCGAGACCGGGAAGCTCACCGCAACGGTCCTACCGGAAGCCGCAGCGGACAAATCCGTCACGTGGACCTCCTCCGATCAGAAAACGGCCACCGTGTCGAACGGCACGGTCAAGGCAGTCGCCAAGGGCACCGCCACGATCACGGCGAAGACTTCCAACGGGAAGACCGCGACCTGCAGGGTCATTGTTACCGAAAACGAGCCCACCTCCGTCACCGTCTCCATGCCGGAGCTCTGGCTGACAAAGGGCGCGTCCTATACCCTGACGGCCGTCGTGCTGCCCGAAAAGGCAGAAAACAAAACCGTTTCGTGGACCTCCTCCGACCAGAAGACGGCCACGGTCTCGAACGGTACGGTCAAGGCGGTCGACAAGGGCACCGCCACGATCACGGCGAAGACCTCCAACGGCCTGACCGCATCCTGTACCGTACACGTCAGCGACATCGTGCCCACCTCCGTCACGGTCTCCATGCCGGAGATCTGGCTGACGAAGGGCGCGTCCTATACCCTGACGGCCACGGTCCTGCCCGACAACGCCGCGGATAAATCCGTGACGTGGACCTCCTCCAATACGGCGGCGGCCACGGTTTCAAACGGAGCCGTCACGGCAGTCTCGGCGGGTACGGCTGTGGTCACGGCGAAGACCTCCAACGGTCTGACCGCATCCTGCACCGTACACGTCAGCGACATCGTGCCCACCTCCGTCACGGTCTCCATGCCGGAGATCTGGCTGACGAAGGGCGCGTCGTATACCCTGACGGCCACGGTCCTGCCCGAGAACGCGGCGAACAGAACGGTCACCTGGACCTCCTCCAATACGGCGGCGGCCACGGTTTCGAACGGTACCGTCACGGCAGTCTCGGCGGGCACGGCGGTGGTCACGGCGAAGACCTCCAACGGCCTGACCGCATCCTGCACCGTACACGTCAACGACATCGTGCCCGACTCCGTCAAGCTGTCGCAGAACGCGCTCTGGCTGACCAGGGGGCAGACTGTCTCGCTGACGGCCACGGTCCTGCCCGAGAACGCGGCGAACAAGACGGTCACCTGGACGTCCTCCAACACGGCGGCGGCCACGGTTTCAAACGGCGTCGTCACGGCTGTCGCAACCGGCACGGCCACCGTCACCGCCACTACCTCGAACGGGAAGACCGCTTCCTGCACCGTCGCCGTGACGTCGCCCGCGGAAAGCGTCGTGCTGAACAAGCAGCAGCTCGCGCTGAAGGTCGGGGCAAGCGAAACGCTGACCGCATCCCTGAAGCCCGACGGAGCGGACCGGACGACGATGACCTGGACCTCCTCCAACACGGCGGTCGCCGCGGTCTCAAACGGCGTCGTCACGGCCAAGAGCGCCGGATCGGCCGTCGTTACGGTCACAACCGCCAACGGCAAATCGGCCTCCTGCACCGTGACCGTTACGGCGGATACGGCCCTGACCGTGAGCACGCCTCCCAACAAAACAACCTACTATATCGGGGATAAGATCGACCTGAGCGGACTGACCCTGAGCTATACGGACGCTTACGGAAACGTCAGCAGGATCGGAGCGGACTCCGCCCGGATCAGCTATTCCGGCGACACCTATCAGGCCGGGACGATCACCGTGACCGCCGCCTATCAGGACAAGTCCGTGCAGTGCGCCGTGCTTCAGGTGAAGAAGCCCTACATCACGCTGGGGAAGATCAACGTGGACGAGCATACCCTGGTCTTTGCGGTGAACATGGAGCCCGCCGGCCAGAAGTACGAGGTGTATTCCACCAATACGCAGATCTTCACCGTCGAGTCCTACATGGGCGGAGCCTCCAGACGGGCCGTCGGCGTCAGCTCCGGTACGGCCTACGCCTACGCGGTCATGACGTACAACGGGATCGAGTACATGTCCGACAGCATCCCCGTGACGGTGGAGATAATTGAGAATTACGATTTCACCATCGTTCAGGTCGAGGAATCCAACGGCAATGAACCGGGAGGGGTTTTCACCGTAAAGACAACCATTCCCTCCTTTGATTACGAAAAGGTAAACTGGAGCCTTGACAGCGGAACGTTCAGCGGCAACGGCTGGTTCGACCCGCCGGCTAACTACGGATACCGTGACGGAGCGTATTTCCGAGTCACCGCGAATCATCAGGGGCTGTTTGTGGTGTATGCAAGCTATACCTATAACGGCAAGGTGTATGAGGATTCCATGAGTGTTGAGGTGAAATACAGCTTTTCGGAGCCGACAACATATACCTTTAAAATAGAGCAACTTGACAACGGATGGGGTGAAGTATATAGGTTTAAAGCAGTCTGCGACTATCCTCAGTTCAATCCTTTAGACGTTGCATGGAGTGTTGAATTTATCGGTATTACCGGTGAGAGTTGGAAAGACGGTGATGAATTTGTTGTTGCGATGGGTAATCTATTAACAGACACACCTCACTGCACTGTCACAGCGAGCTATTCCATTGGCGGTAATACCTTGACTGCCACGTCTGAATTCGATCCAATAGATTGAGCAAGAACACTAAACGGCACTGCCACGCCCCCCCGGCGGACACATTCCCTCCCGCCGGGCTGCGCGGGCGACCGGAAGAACCGACCATCCTCGTGCCTGAACGTCATTTTTAACACCTGAACCGTCATTTCTGCGTCTATCTTTTTCCCCTCAAGTGCGGTATACTGTAGTCACAAACAAACCAAAACCCAAACACAAGAAAGGAACTCCATCATGTTCAACAGAAAAACAGCCAAGGAAAAGGCCAAGACCCTGATCAGACAGAGGAGCTTCGCAGACTACTTCGGATTCGCCGGCATCCTGATCGTGCGGGCGCTGGCAGTCACCGCCGCGGCCATGTTCGCGCTTTCGCTGGTCGGCATGGTGTTCGGACTCCCCATTGCCAACGCCGTGTCCCGCATCTACTACATGGGCTTCTACGGATTCGTAAGCACGCTGGGAGGCACCGTCGCCCTCGGCGTGTTCGCCGGTTTGTTCACCGTCGTCGGCGTCTTCCTGGCCGTGCTCGCCGTGGAAACGCTGTATCAGGCCGGCATGGTCCGGGCGGCCCTGCGCACCAACCGTGAGGACAAGAAGGTCCGCGTGGTCGATATCGCGCTGGCGGGCGACCGGCTCGGACGGGCCTGGTCCGTGAACCTCTGGATCACCCTCTTCCTGATCGGATGGAACCTTCCCGGCATTCTGCTGGCCTTCATCGGATCGCTCATGATCCTCTCCTCCGGCATCGGCGTTACCGTGTTCGGCGTCATCTTCATCATCCTCTCCGCGGCGTGGTGCGTCTTCATCTCCGTCGTGAAGAGCTGCCAGTACCGCTTCGCCCTTCACATCTCCGAAGACAAGCGCGATCTGTCCGCCCTGGACTGCGTCCGCGAAAGCAAGGAGCTGACCTCCGGCCACGTGGGCGAGCTGTTCATCACCGACCTCTCCTTCCTCGGCTGGGACGTCCTCTCCCAGGTGTTCCTCATCAGCGTCTTCACCGTCCCCTACCGCGAGCTGACCTATGCCGCGCTCTACGAGCAGCTGAACGGGAGGTTCAAGGCGTATGACCCCAGAAAGATGGAGTGGCTGAGCAACGGTCCTGTTCCGGTTCCCACTCCCGGCCGCGAGTCCGCCGTCATCGTGATCTCGGGCGAATACAGCGGCGCGAAGTTCAACCTCGAGGGCGGAGAAGAGCTGAGGATCGGACGCGACCCGAAGAAGGCCAATCTCGTCCTCTCCTCCGCGAACACCTCGATTTCCGGTCTTCACTGCTCCATCCGCTACAACGCGGCCGTCAACAGCTACATCGTGACGGATTTCTCCACCAACGGCACCTTCATCAACAACGAGCAGATCCCGAGAGAAGTCGCGTATTCCGCCGCTCCCGGCTCCGTCGTAAGACTTGCCGAAGGCTCCATGCTCCTCAGACTCAACTAACGAAAAAACAATATAACGGAGGTACAATTTATGTCCACCCTTTCCCGCTGCGAAAAAGGCCATTTCTACGATTCCGACAAATACCGCACCTGTCCCTTCTGCAACCAGACGTCCGTTGACAATACGACCCCTATCAATCCGCCCAAGCCCGACGACTTTAGCGGCAGCATGCTCGACAGCGAGCACACCGTCGGTCTGTGGGACATCGAAAACACCAACACGATCGTGAAGCCGGTCGTCGGCTGGCTGGTGTCCATCGAGGGAACCACGTGCGGCAAGGACTTCCGTCTCTGCGCCGGCCGCAACTATGTCGGACGCTCCCAGGACATGGACATCGTTCTGGACGACGACAACGCCGTTTCCCGTTCCAAGCACGCCATCATCATCTTCGATCCCGTTTCCCAGACCGCTCTCTGCCAGGCCGGCGAGTCCCGTGAGCTCTTCTATCTGAACGGGAAGGTGGTCACGGATACGGTCGAGATGAAGAAGGGCGACATCCTGACGATCGGCAGGACCAAGCTGATTTTCGTCCCGTTCTCCGGCGACGTCTTTACCTGGGATGCCGCGGAGGAATAAAGAATTTAGAAGGCAAGGCGGCGGAGGGGATATATTCTATCCCCTTTTGCCGTTTCTGACGGTGGTATACAGATGATGACTTTTGTGATATGCGACGGCTCCGAGACGGAGAGCCGGTTCATCGAGGAATACCTGTACCGGTTTGTGGGTCCCGACGAGGAGGACGTTCTGATTTTCCATTTCAGCAAGGGCGCCGACATCGAAGAGTATCTGACGGTTTCTCCGGACGCGCCGGACGTTGCGATCATTTCGACGGCGCTGAAGAGCCCGGACGGCTTTGCGCTGGCTGAGACGCTCTCCCGCGCCTACCCGAAAATGCGCATCGTGCTGATCGGCCGGGACGCCGGAGACGTTGAGCGGCTGTTTGAGAACGGTGTGGCGTATTTCATGTATTCACCCCTGTCCACGGAGAGATTCCGGCGGTTCACGGTTCGTATCCGAAAGGCCGTCTGCGGGGAGGAAAAGAAATACCTTCGCCTGGCAAACAAAAAGGGCGTTGCCAGCATCGATATGGCAGAAATCTTGTACGTGATGAGCGACAAGCGGAAAATCATCGTCTACCAGCCTCACGGAAAGACGGACGAGGTATACATGAAGCTGGACCAGGTCGAGGAGTCGCTGGATACGCGGTTTGTACGCTGCCACCAGAGTTATCTGGTCAACATGGACTATATTCACGGAATCACCACGGAAGGGTTCACGCTGATCGGCGATACGCTCATACCGATCAGTCAGAACCGGTATTGGGCGTCGAAGCGGCAGTATATCGATTATATCAAGAGCAGGGGGTGAGTAATATGCGGATGAGCCGGAACCATGACAGTCATGAAATCATGACGCAGAATACGGTATCCGTGAGCGGAGTGGATCCGTTCCTGCGCTGTTTGAAGGGTGAATTTGCCGGATATGACATTCCCGTCCTCCCGACAGGGATCCTGCTCGGGCGGGACTCCGTCGCCTGTCAGCTCGTTTTTTCAAATACCCCCGAAATCAGCCGCTATCACTGCAGAATCACCTATTCCAGACGGACGGGCTATTTTGTGGTGACGGATCTCAATTCGGCGAACGGGATCTATACGGAAACCAACCAGAGAGTGGAGAAGGGCGGGAAAATCGCTCTTGCTCCCAATCAGATATTCAAGCTTTGCGGAGATCTGATCATCTTCCAGACTGTCATTAAAAACGATATCGGGGAGCTGTGCTGATGGCAGAAGATACGGTAAAAACGGTTTGCGACTGTTGTTTCGCTAAATATCCGCTCGCAAAAAACATGTGTCCCGAATGCGGATACAGGGGGCTCCTGCACTACTGCCCCCGCGTGTCGAATGCCCTGCCGATCGGAAGGGTCGTCGGGGAGTACAGGATCGGAATGGCGGTGGATTCGGATTCCTGTTCCGTCCGGTATATCGGACAGGCTCCGGATCAGGGAAGGCGATGCTTTATTCGTGAATTTTTCCTGCAGGGCGCGATGGAACGCGAACCCGGCGGAACCGTAAAGGTTTGTGACAGTGCCGACGCCGGGAAAGTCGAACGGGCTCTGTCGGAATTCCGAAAGCAGCATAAAGCGGACCGTACATGGATCGAGAACGGCACCGTATACGCCGCTGAAGCATACAGGAAGAGGGACGTTCATTTCGGAAAAAACGACGCTGCCTGTTCCGCCGCCATGCGCTCATGGGTGGGGAAAAGGGAAAATCAGGAGGACATTGCCGATTACGTCGTCTCCGGTCAGTTTGCCTATGCCGTCCTGTGCGACGGGATGGGCGGACTGGCGGGCGGAGAAGTGGCCAGCGGCAGTTGTCTGAATAAGCTGATGGAGCTGCGGGAAGTGCTGGCGTTTTGTGACGAAGCCGCCATCGCCGGGTTTCTGCGGGGACAGATTTCCTTAGCCGACAGACAGATCGTGTCGTACACGGACGGCGAAGGGAAACAGCTCCGAGCGGGCACGACGCTTCTCTGTGCGGTGATTCGGGATGACCGCCTGTATTTTGCCTCGGTAGGCGACAGCAGGATCTACCTTCTGCGGGACCGGAAGCTGGAGCAGATCACGGCGGAGCACAACTATCTGGCTGAATTGATAAAGCAGGCCGGAGAGGGCCGGATCACTCTGGAGGAGGCGTACAGCCATCCCAAGCGGGAAGCCCTGACAAGCTACGTGGGAATCGGAAACGTGAAGCTCATCGATCTCCCCGAAAATCCGATCCGTCTGCTGCCGTCGGATTCGGTTCTGCTGTGTTCCGACGGACTCTTCCGTGCCCTGAGCGAGGAGGAGATTGTTGAACTGCTGTCATCGGGCAAATCTCCGGATGCTGCGGCGGAAGCGTTGATCAGGGCTGTGCAGAAGAAGGAATTGTCACATCAGGACAATACGACCGTTATTGTCATCCGAAAGAACAATTAGAGGAAGAACATGATTTGTTATCGATGCATGCGCGTTTCTTCTCAGGAAACCTGTGAGCACTGTGGGTTTAACATTCGTCATTATGAAACGCCTCAATTTGCATTAAGACCGGGAACGATCCTGAAGAAGACGTATCTGCTCGGAACGGTGATCGGGAACGGGGGATTCGGGATAACCTATATCGGATACGACAATGCCGGAAAGCGCAGAGTAGCCATAAAGGAATTCTTTCCTGCCTCCGCCGTTATGCGGGACAACCGGACGGGCAGCCAGGTGTCGGTGAACGGTTCGATGAGAGAGAACTATCAAAGAGGCGTTCAGAAGTTTTATAATGAAGCTTCCGTCATGTCGCAGATAAGAGGAATCGATAATATAGTGCCGATTTACGATTTCTTTTATGAGAATAATACGGCCTATATCGTGATGAAATATATAGACGGAACGCCAGTGGACAAAATCATTAAGAACCAGGGGCCGTTGTCTGTTGAGATGGTGCTGACGATCTATTATCCCATACTTGAAGCGCTGAGGGAGCTCCACAACCGCGCGCTGCTGCACAGAGACATCTCTCCCAGCAACATCATGCTGGATGAAACCTTCCGGCCTGTTCTGATTGACTTCGGCGCGTCCCGTGTGTATTCGGAAGCGCTTTCCTCCGACATGACGGTGATCCTGAAGCAGGGGTTCGCTCCCCTTGAGCAGTACACCCGGAAGGGGCATCATGGTCCCGCGGAGGATATTTACGCTCTCAGCGCCTCCATGTATTACACCCTGACAGGACAGATTCCCCCTATGTCCACGGACCGCATCCGCTTCGATACGCTCCGTCCGATTTCCGATTTTGTCGACTCTGTTCCCGGCGGAATTGAGAACGTGATTATGAAAGGGCTTGCCGTTCGCTCGGAGGATCGATTCCAGTCGGCAGATGACATGATCAGGGCAATTGACGCCGCGCTTTTGCTGGAAAAGCATGACGGCTGGCAGGATGAATCGCACCGGACGAACCGGGAAGACAGTGACGATGAAGGCGGGAAGGAAGGTACCTTCGGATTCATTCGGAATTTCCAGTCGGTTCCGGGCCTGCTCATGACGGGTATTTTCGCAGTGATCGTTTTGCTGGTGATCTTTCTCATACTCCTGCTGTCTCAATAATCGAGGTGAACAATGATAATATACAGTTCTCTTTCAAGGCCCGGGAATCGTTCGTGCAACGAGGACACGGTGGGGAGCATCGTCGTGAACGGGAATCCGCTGCTTATCGTCGCGGACGGGCTGGGGGGCCACGGAGCGGGGGATCAGGCGTCACAGTTTGTGGTTGAGCAGTTTATCAGCAGTTATTTTCAATCCGGGGATCAGGAACCGGGAGAGTACCTGAACGTCACGTTTCAGACCGTACAAAATGGATTGATTCAGCTTCAGGAGCAGGCTCACTGCCGGTCGGGAATGAAAAGTACGGCCGTTGTCGTCATATGGAAGGCGGACAACATCACGATCGGCAATATCGGAGATTCCAGAGCGTACCTGTTCGGCAGATTCGGATATCTGTGGCGGACCACGGATCAAAGCGTTCCTCAAATGCTCGCCCTCGCCGGGAAGATCAGGGAAAAAGAGATCCGGCATCATCCCGACCGGAATAAGCTGCTCCATGCGCTTGGGGACGATTCGGAAGAAATCAGGTGTGAAATCACGCGATATCCCAATCCGAATTGTGTGAGGGCTGTTTTGCTTTGCTCGGATGGGTTCTGGGAGAATATCGACGAGCGTCAGATGGCCTACCATCTGCATCGCTCAAAGTCGCCGGAGGAATGGCTCGAGCGTATGGAGAAAATAGTCCTTCGGAACGGAAGAAATGTGAAGATGGACAATTATTCGGCAGTTGCGGGGATGATGAGGTAATAGGGAGGAGCAAAATGGAGACTATTGATCTCCTGTCTCAGATATGGCCCGAGTGGAAGGTCGAATCCGAAATCGGGAGCGGGTCCTTTGGCCGCGTCTATAAAGCCGTTCGGACGGAAAACACCTGGTCGGCGGAGGCCGCGATCAAAATCATAGAGATTCCTCCGGAGGGCGTCAGCGTTGAGAGTCTGTGCGGAGAGGGGATGGATCACGAAGCTGCGCAGACGTATATCGAAAATCTGGTAAACGGACTGCTGGATGAGATTCAGCTGATGGTATCCCTGAAGGGCGCTCCCAATATTGTGGGAATAGAAGACTATAAGGTTGTAAAAAAGCCGAAAAAAACGGGATGGGTCATATTCATCCGCATGGAGCTTCTGACTCCCCTGACGAAAAGGATCGCTTCCGGTCCGTTGACGGAGGAGGAGACCGTCAGGCTGGGGAAGGATATCTGCAGCGCGCTGAGAATATGCGAGGAACAGAATATCATTCACCGTGACATAAAGCCGCAGAATATCTTTGTGGATCGGTTCGGAAGCTTCAAGCTGGGCGATTTCGGCATCGCGCGGAGAATGGAAAGCGCCACGGAGGGAATGTCTCATAAGGGGACCTATAACTATATGGCCCCGGAGGTATTCGGACCTCACAACTACGATCAGAGGGTGGATATCTATTCCCTGGGGATCATGCTTTTCCAGCTCAGAAACAAAGGGATGCTTCCGTTTATCCGGACGCAGGAGCAATGGACGAATCCCACCGAGAGAGGAATCGCAATTCAGCGGCGGTTCAGCGGAGAGAAAATCCCCGAGCCGCTGGACGCCTCTCCCGGGCTGGCGAAGGTCATCCTGAAGGCATGCGCGTACGAGCCCTCGGAGAGATACGACGACGCGGCGCAGATGTATGCGGATCTGAGCGCAATTCCCGTGGTGCCGACGGCGGAGAAGAAGCGGGAGGCGTATGTCTCTCCCGTCCCGGAAACCAAAACGGTTTCCCTCGACGACGCGCCGGGCAAAACGGTTGTGATTCAGGTCCCCGAAACCGATTCGAACGAGACCGGCGTCGTTTCCGTCATTCCGGGGCAGACTGCCGTGCAGCACGAGGAACCGAAAAAGAAAAAACCGGCTTTCCTTTATGTTCTTCCCGTGCTGATGCTGGCTGTGGGAGCCGCAGGGTTCCTGCTGCTGAAGGGAGCGGAGAAGCCGGCCTCCCCGCAGACTTACATCGTGCCGCTGGAGACCGTCTCCGGAGCCGGGGAAGCTGCCGCCGACGCCTCGGAAACGGAGGAGGAAGAGGAGCGGTTCGTGATGCCTGACGTCGTCGGGATGCCGAGAGAAGACGCGGTCCTGTTGTTGAATCGGCTGGGGGCGTATTGGAGCGTTGACACGAGTTACAGCGACACAGTCGAAAAGGGCGTCGTGCTGTCTCAGGATGCCGCGGAAGGCGCTGAGCTGACAAAAGACAACAGGGTTTGCATAACCGTCAGCGCTGGACCGGACCGTATTGACCGGATAACCGTCGTAAAGCACCCGACGGCTGAGCAGTTCTTTATCGGAGATTATCTGAAACCGAAGCTGTTCTATCTGAACGTCACATATAAAAGCGGCAAAACGCAGAGGGTGGATTCGGGCTTTGACATATCTCCCTTAAAGCTGACGGAAGTCGGATCGCAAAAGGTGACGGTGACCTACGAAGGCATGACCGCTTATTATTATCTGGATGTGAAGGATATTGTGCTGACCGGAATCAAGGTGAAAAGCGTTCCCAAAAAGACGGAATACCGTGTCGGAGAGTATCTGGACGTGAACGGACTGTCCGTTTCCGCGAATTATTCCAACGGCACAATCAAAGACATGAAATCGGGGTTCACCTGTTCCCCCAATATGCTGGACCGGGCAGGGGAGCAGAAAATAACGGTCTCCTTTGAGGGCAAAACGGCATCCTTTATTGTCACGGTGCAGGAAAATCATGAGAGCGGGCGCATAAGCGGCAGGATCATTGGAAACAAAACAGGCTGGAGCGGAGATACCGATAGCGGCGCAGCATCAGCATTTGACGGAGACAAAAATACGTTCTTTGATCCTCTGGGCGTTGGCGACGGATATTGCGGAATAGATGCATACGGTGTTAAGCATATTCTGACAAAGGTCAGAGTACTTGCACGTTCCGGATGGACGGATCGGACAAAAGGCGCAGTCATACAGGGATCCAATAACGGGGAAACATGGATAACATTATGTTCTTTTAAGACAGAAGGGTTGGAAGGCGCTTACATAACAATAGATACATTTACAAACAACAATGGGTATTCAATGTTCAGGTATTATAATGAAGAAAATCATGGTGATGTCGCAGAGGTGGAGCTTTACGGATACGGACTGGATGGCCATACAGCGGAAAGGATATCCGGAGCCGTAATCGGTTCCGAGCTGGGATGGATGAACAACCCGGATGTGGGCGCGAGGGCTGCCTTTGACGGCAATCCGGCTACCTATTTTGATCCTCCGGAGACGGGTGTTGGATACTGTGGCATTGACGCAGGTGCGGGAAAATCTTTTTGCCTGACGGAGGTACTCATATTATCCAGAGCGGACTGGGAGATGCGTTTGGACGGTGCGGTCATCGAAGGCTCGAACAATATGCAGAAATGGACGAAACTATGCACTTTTTCCGGGGAAGGGTCCAATGTGGATCCCGTTATAAGTGTCAGCTTTGAACACAATACAGGGTACCGCTATTTTCGCTATTATAACGAAGTGAATCACGGAGACGTGGCGGAAATAGAGCTGTATGGTTACGAAAAGCAGGGACAGTAGTTTCAAAATGTTCAGAAGTGGGCGGTATCAATCTATAACAATCCGCTCAAATACTCGCACAATCAAGGCGAACATTGTTCTTTTCTCCTTTATCGAGGAGAAAAGAACCAAAAGAGGAACTCCCTTGAAGTCCTGAGTATTCCGACCTCTGCCGGGTTTCATCAAAGATGAAACCCAGTCGGGTCAGGGCGTTGCCCCGACACCCCACGAACTTTTTGGAAAAAGTTCGATCAAAAACTAATTGTTGGGCATAGTGCAGCTAAATCCGAGTATTGCTATATTCTCAACCCAAAAAGACAATCTGTCAAAGATGTGCAAAAAAAGTCAGAAAAAGTGCACTGCACGTTACCCCGTGCCGCACGAAGAGAAGAATGCTGCACCAGTGTATTTATAAAGTTCTTGCCAGGCATTTATGCCTAGGGCATTTATGCCTAGGGCATTTATGCATAGGGCATTTATGCATAGGGCTTCCTTTTAAGAAGCCGCGTTTTCCCTTTTAAAATGAGATTAGTATGAGATTGAGCGGAGCGGCGTACAAGCGGATCCGCATCACGGGCATTGCGGCGGACAAGCTGAACAAGGCCTATACAATCGAGGTGACGACGGATCAGGGCACGGCAAGGATCACCGTTTCCGCGCTGTCCTACGCGAACACGATCCTGAACTCCACCTCCTTCAACGCGGACGCACAGAAGGCCATGGCGGCGTTCTACCGGTACTACGAGGCTTCGGCGGCGTACAAGACAATCCCAACGGCTGAATCGGAAAGGAAGATCAATATGGAACATTATGAAAATCTGGAGCTGGAGATCATCGCCTTTGAGAACGAGGACGTGATCGTCACCGGCGTGCTGGGCCCTGTGGTTCCCGCGATGCTGGACGAGGACACGCTGTTCAGCGACCTCTGGGACGAAGAGGATGAATAAATCCGACTTAACCGGCACAAAGGGGCGGAGTCGTTTTGATTCCGCCCTTTTGTCCGAACGGGAAAAACCGGAACAGAGGGCGTCCGTATTGACTTTTTCCTCCGCGGCGTGTATAATGTGTATAAATATAAACCGATCCCGCCCCGTGACGGCATCATCGGACAAACACCGCGGAGTCCGGAAAAACGGTACGCGATCCATACACAGGTTTGGAGAAAGGAAGCAGCTTATGAAACACACAAGGATGCTCGCCGGCCTGCTTGCGGCGCTTTTGATGCTCTCCGCCGCCGGCTGTTCCGAACAGGTCGAATCCTCCGATCCGAACGAGACCGCCGCGGCTCCCGTTCAGGCTCCGACGGAGCTTCCTGCCGAGATGGAAACGGAGACCTCCTATCTCGATACGCTCCCCGTGATGGATTTTGAGGGAAGACTGTTCCAGATCGGCGCGGACGCGGGGTATCGCCTGTCTCCCGAGGAGCTGACCGGTGAGACCATCAACGATGCCGTGTACAAGCAGATGACGGGCACGGAGGAGCGGTACAACACGGACATCGAGGTTATCGTCGTCAATTCCGGCCTCGTGAAGCACTCCATCAGCGCGGGAGACGACGCCTACCAGATCGTCACGGGCGGCACGAGCGGCTTTGCGTCCGGGTATGTTCTCACGAGCATGGTTCAGAATCTGTACAAATTCGATCAGATCGACCTCTCAAAGCCCTGGTGGAATCAGAATTCCGTCAGGGAGCTGACGCTGAACGGCAAGCTCTATATGGCCTTCGGCGACTTCGCCTGCGAGCGCGGCATCACCTATACGCATTCCTTCTACTTCAATAAGGCTCTGGGCGAGGAATTCAACCTGAACGAGAATATTGAAAACCTTTACGGCGAAAAGAACATGTACGAGCTCGTCCGCTCCGGGAAATGGACCATCGACGCGCTGGAAAGCCTGATCGCCGGCGTGTATGTGGACGTGGACGGCGACGTGAAGAAGGATTTCGACGACCTCTACGGCCTCGGTCAGTCCATTCCCGTGTCCGGCGTGTACCGCACGGCGTTCGACTGTCTGATTATGGCGCGCGACGAAGAGGGCTGGCCGGTGCTGGATATCAACACGGACAAATTCAATGCCATCGTGCCGCGGATCTACGCCCTCTGCTTTGAGAATCCCAGCGTTCTGGAGGGCGAGCACGCGGAGGAGGGCATTCTCGGGGATACCTTTGTGGCCGGGCGTCTGATGATCTATTCCGGCTTCCTCTGCGACGTGGCGAAGCTGAGGGAGATGAAGGACGAATTCGGCGTTCTGCCGTTCCCCAAATACGATGAACAGCAGACCGACTACTTCACCACCGTCCGCGGCGACAACTATTTCCTCGGCATCCCGGTCACGGTTTCCGAGGCCGACCGTGATTTCGTCGGGCTTGTGACGGAGACGATCGCCTGTTACGGCTATACCGACGTCCGTCCCGCCGTGTACGACGATACGCTGAAGGGAAAGATGACCCGCGACGAGGATTCCGTGCAGATGCTGGATATCCTCGTGGACGGCATCGTGGTGGAGTTCGCCTTTGCCCACGCCAACGACAGCAGCTTCTCCTATGTCCTGTGGAATGTGCTGAACACGAGATCGGACAGCTTCGCGTCCTATTACCAGAAGAAGCTGAAGCCCGCCACCAAGTATTACGAAAAGGTCAACAACGTGTACAAGTCCCTGGAGGACTGACGGCGGGCCCGATTCCCGGACGCTCCCCCGGCAGGCTCGCGCGTGTGACGCGGGAATGCGTTGACAGGACGGACGCCGGGGAGCAGGAGCGGATCCGGAAGACAAACACCCCCGCGCGTGAAACGGAACAGAATGAAAGTCCCCCGGAGGAATGCACCTTCCGGGGGATTTTCTCGCTGACAGCCTGCTGCCGTCATATTGCGGGCGCGGTTTCCTCCGCCGTCGGCCGGAATCGGTTCCGCAGCGGATCATCAGTTCTCAAGAAAAGGTACGACCTCGCAGAGCGTGAGCAGATTGCTCGTCTCGGCCCAGCAGCTTCCGTTGAAGACGCCGCCGACGCAGCGCGGACCCTCCCAGTCGGAGAGATTGACCCGCTCGTTGATGAAGCCCGCGGGCAGACGGTGCGATTCGATCTGAGCCGGATCGCCGTCCCGGAGTGCGGGATCCGTGTCCCAGTCGTAGATCGGATCCTCGTCCGTGGACATGAACTGCGGGATGGCGCGGGCAATGTCCTCAATCAGCTCCCGGTACAGCGGATCCCCGGTCCGGCGGGCCAGCTTGAGCAGGCTGTCGCCGGAGAAGGTGCAGATTCCGGGGGCGGAATGCTTGTTCTGGACATTGGCGAAGACCGTGCCGACGGATTTCATTCCATGCCGCCCGAATTCGCTCTTCTCCGGGAACCGGTAGTTGCAGCTCACCACCCAGCTGCTGCAGAAGTCGGCGCATTCCTTCGCGTACCCGAGCCACCCCGGATCGTTCGTCACCTCGTATAAGACCGTGAAGCTCTCGAGCAGACCGAAGGCGCTCTCGCTGTCCGGACACTGGAGTATTTCCCCCGGCCCTCCGACGGTGTATCCCTTCGAGAGGAGCCTGTCGTAATAGGACTGCGCCGCCTCCTCCGCAATGCTGAGATACTCCGGCTCGCTGAAGAAGACGGACGCTTTCGCCAGTCCTGCGCAGGCCGACGCGGGACCCGTGGAGCCTCCCACCTGGATCTCGCCCGTATGCACGTCGACAAACTGCCCGAACTGGCCGTACCGCTTCCAGAGCCGGACAAAACCGTCTGCGGTCCTGCGGGCTCCCTCGATGAATTCTTCCGGGATCGGGATCCCCTTTTCCTTCATCAGATCGAAGTGCTTGAAGAGGAAGTAAAGCACGTCGGCGGATTTGCGGAGCAGGTGCCGGTTTTCGCCTCCTTCGATTTTGAAGCCGTCGCCGAAGAGCTTCCCCTCGTTGTCCGCGACGCCGTGGAAGAAGCCGCTTTCGCACTGAGTGGAGAAGAGGAACCGCAGGGTGCTGAGCTCCCGCTCCGTTTCAAGGGCTCCGCCGAGCTTCATCAGCGCGTACCCGCTCATGGCGCCGCCGACCCATCCGGGCTGCCAGACCTGGAAACGGCTCCGGTCCGTTCCCACCATGTAGATCCCGAGCCCCTCGTGCCAGTTCATTTCGTTGAACTTTTTGAGCTGGATCGCGGCCTGAGCCTCCGGGGAGAGGGTCTCCGGGCGGGAGGCGTCCATGCCCATGACCTTGCGGTTTTCAAAGAACACGCGGAAGAAACGGGCGAGGGAGGGACAGGGAAAATCGAGGACTTTGCAGGGTATTTCAGCCGGAAGGTCCTCCCAGGGCTCCGTGTTTTCACAGAGCTTCGTCATGCCGTAGACCTTTTCCCGTTTCGCCGGCCACGTCAGGCGGATCTGTCCGTTCTCATAGGCGAGTCCGATGTTCCGCCCGCCGATCTCCTGCACAGTGAAGACGAGCATGGCGCGCCCGGCGGAAGGAGACCATACGCCCACGCACGGAGTCGCCGCGTCGCCCGTCGTGACCTCGATTTTGCCGCCGCCGTCCTTCTCGAGCCGCGGTACGTCCGTGATCGTCACGGGCATGTCGAGCCTGCCGTCTTCCGGGCGGAACATGGGAGGATAGGAATAGGGCAGAACGTCGAACCGGTTGCCCGCATAGCAGCACGCGGGGATGAAAACATAGCTGTCCGGGTCCCTGAAGGTGTCGATGAGCCTGATTGCCATAGCGGAGGTCTCCTTTACACAGGTTTATATCCCGGCCTCAGTGTACCACAGCCGCGGGGAATTTGTCAAGATGGCTTTCCGGCCTTTGCCGCGTCATCCCGAAATAAGCGGCCGTAATACGGGAGGTCCTGTACAGTGTTTTGCGGAAACGGGAGTGCCGTTTGATTGAAGGATCCGGGAGGGACTTCTCCTGAATCCGGCTGTGTACACAAACGCCGAAGAACTTTCAAAAACCGGCTTGACAAGTTAGCGGACGCTAATTATAATAGAAGCGGGGCAGGGAGCCTCTTCGCTTTCCGCCGGATGAATCGCCCGAAATGAGGAGGTATGGATATGGAACACAGCTGGATTCTGCTCGCCGCGATGCTCGGGCACGTCCTCTGCGTGTTCGCCGACAGACTGCTGCTTTGTACGCCCGGCGGTATGTTCGGTTTTTCGGATATGAAGGACAACAAAAGAATGGCGAAGCTCTTCACCGCGAAGCCGGAGAGCGACCCTCTGCGCTCGATCGTTCTCGGCGCGCTCGCCATGTTTCTGCAGTTCTTCGGGTATCTTGCGCTGGGGATCTGGATGCGTCCGTATTCCGCGCTGTGGGCGAACCTGATGATCGTCGGCGCGGCGATGATCTATACCTTCGGCCTGGCCCATCACATCCTGGGCTGCGCGGCGGAATGGATCTACATCAAGAGCGATCACACCGAAGCGGGGCTGAAGCGGACGAACGACTTCTTCGGCAAAACCTCGGCGACGATGATTGGCTGTTACGGGGGAATCGTCCTGTTTTCGGTTGCGCATCTCATCCCCGTTGCGGCCGGGATGACGCCGCTTCCCGCGTGGGCCTGCGTGTTCAATCTCCTGCCGCTGTTTCTGGTGCAGGCGCCGTTCCACATTCCGGACGCGGGTAATATCGCCGGGGCCGCGATGTACCTCGGCTTGTTCATCCTGTTTTTGATCTGACGGAGGCTGTACGATGGCAAAAAGAGTAAAGCCGGAGCAAACCTTTACGATGGATCGCGACGGGTTCTTCGGAGAATACTGCCGCGCGGAGGAAAACGCGTTTCCCGGCAAGTGCGTGATCGCCTTCGGCGGGTCGGTGGGGAAATTCCTGCTGTCGCAGATGATGGCTTGGGAATTTGCCGCGTCCGGGATGGATACGCTGATCCTGGCCTATCACGGGGAGCCGGGCCTGCCGAAGCTGCTGAAGGATCAGCCGGTGGACGTGATCGAGCGGGCCGCTCTGTGGCTGAAGGCGCGGGGTTATGAAAAAATCGGTCTCTGGGGCGTCTCCATGGGCGGATGCCTGGCTCTTCTGGCGGGGAGTCTTCTGCCGGAGCTGATCTCCTGCGTGGTGGCGTCGGCTCCCATGGAGATGGTGCCCCAGGCGGAGGACAACAAGCGCCCCATCCCCGGAAGCGCGTTCAGCTTTCACGGGGAGTCTCTGCCCTGTGTGCGGTATGTTCCGGACGGGCGGGTATGGAAAAAGGCGTTTCTGCGGGAATCCCTGCGTCACGGGGAGCCGTACACCCTGGACCTTCTGCGGACGGCCTATGCCCAAAACGACGAGCCGGAGGCCGTGATCAAAATCTGGAACATCAACGGGCCGATTCTGGTGCTGGGCTCGGAGCTGGACAGCATGTGCCCGGACGCGGAGACGATCGGTCGGTACCGCGGTCAGCTGGAGGCGCACGGATTTCCGCACCGGTTTGAAAGCCATGTGTATCCCCATCTCGGTCATTTCATCCTGCCGGTCCGGCCGTACTCCTCCGCGCTGTTTCGCTCCGAACGGAAGTATAAGAAGGAATGCGCGGCGGAGCGGAAACAGAGCTGGGAGGACACGCTGGCGTTTCTGCGGGCGTGGTGACGGAGAGAGGAATCATGAAAACCGGAAACGGGAGGGCGAGGCTCCCGAAGAGAACACGGGCGGCGATCCGGCGGGTTTTGCAGACTTCGCACACGCCCTCCGAGACCAAGCGGATCCTCGTGCGGACGGAGGAGCTGTACGGCGCGTTTATCCGGGAAGCTCCCGCTCCGGGCGGGCTGAATTTCCTGCGTCCGCAGTATTACGGGGGCCTGTCGGTGTTTGCCTTTTACGAGGCCATGGACCGAAGGATCGGAGACGATGCCCTGCAGGAGGTCCTCTGGCAGATGCTGCTCCGGGGCGGGGATATTCATAAAAGCACGCCCCTGCGGTTCCGCCTCTCCGGCATGGGACTGCAGAGGCTGTGCTATGCGATCCTCGGGAAATACGCCGCGTTTGCCAATAAACAGGCGGACAGCGGCCGATGGAAAAACACATGGAAATTCGAGGTCAACCCGGAGAACCGCAAAAACGGGATCTCCATGCCCCTGACGCGTTGTCCGGTGGCAGCCTTCGCGAAGCGGCACGGATACGAGCACCTGATGCCGCTGTTCTGCGGTTCGGATTTTAAGGTGGCCGAACGATACGGAATGCGCCTGATCCGGGAGCACACGGAAGCGGAAGGGGCCCGCGCGTGCGATTTCTGGTATCTGGCGGCGGAGGATCCGGCGGAGTGAAGCGGGAGGAATCAGTATAATACTATTCTCAACCTAAAAAGATAATCTGTCAAAGATGTGCAAAAAACAAAGTCAGAAAAAGTGCACTGCACGTTACCCCGTGCTGCACGAAGAGAAGAATGCTGCACCAGTGTATTTATAAAGTT
>Ga0256405_10003971_pt1 | contig 28960 bp, 18 predicted proteins | sample RumenRJG_02DNA_FD_189096 | JGI IMG/M metagenome (GOLD analysis project Ga0256405, IMG submission 189096) | Bovine rumen microbial communities from Lethbridge, Alberta, Canada - RJG_02 | ecosystem: Host-associated > Mammals > Digestive system > Stomach > Rumen | place: Canada: Alberta... | reverse complement strand
ATCTGTCGTTTGGAACCGATATTGCAAAGTATAAATTGGACAAGGAGTAATCTGTCCGCAGAAAGAAAAAACGAAAAATGAGACACGGAAAGAAATTTAATCATCTGGGCCGTACTGCAGATCATCGTCGCGCCATGCTTGCCAACATGGCCATTTCCCTGATCATGCACAAAAGAATCACTACGACCCTCGCCAAGGCAAAGGCACTCAAGAAGTATGTTGAGCCACTGATTACACGCTCAAAAGACGATAGCACCAATTCTCGTCGTGTAGTATTCAGCTACCTTCAGAATAAAGAGGCTCTTAAGGAGCTCTTCGGTGTAGTAGCTCAGAAGGTGGGCGACCGTCCCGGCGGTTACACACGTATCATCAAACTGGGTTCTCGTCTGGGTGACGGTGCTGATATGGCATTCATCGAGCTTGTTGACTTCGATGAGAACATGCTCAAGACTCCTAAGGCAGAGAAGAAGACTCGCCGTTCACGCAAGTCGTCAGCTCCTAAGGCTGAGGCTGTTGCCGAAGAGGCTCCTAAGGCTGAAGAGGCAAAGGCTGAAGAAGCTCCTGCTGTTGAGGAGGCTAAGGTGGAAGAAGCACCTGCTGCTGAAGAAGCAAAGGCTGAATAACTTTTTTAACTCTGTTAAATAGCAAATGGAGCGTTGCAAGGCGATTGCAGCGCTCTTTTTTTGTGTGAATGGTGGGGGAGATTAGGGAATCCCCTACGTGATTTTCGGGAAATACCCCTTGTGGATTTCTCGAAAATCATTATCTTTGCACCGTGAATATCAAAAATATGATTGCCTTATGAAGAAGTTTGGAATATGGACAGTTGGTGCTGCATTGCTATTGAGCAGTTGTGGTACATACACTGGACAAGGTGCTTATGCAGGTGGTACGATAGGTGCCATCCTCGGTTCTGCTATCGGTGGAATCTCTGGTGGTTGGCGCGGTAGCGATATCGGAACGATAGTAGGTATGGCAGGCGGTGCTGCTGTCGGTGCGGCAATAGGTGCACAGGCCGATCAGAAACGTCAGGAGGAGATAGAAGGCTATCACCGCCGTATGGAAGAGCGCCAGCGCCAGTATGACGGTTACGAACAAGGAAGTCGTCAGCAGGACCAAGCCCAATATGATCATAGCGGTTTCGATGCCACCAACAGTGGTGACGACCGTATAGATATCGGCATTGCCGGTCCGAAGGGCGAACAGGCTGCAAAGGCTCCCGAAAAGACCATCCACATCGGAGAAGGTTCTGCTCCTGTTGCCCGTCCTGAGCGCATCGTTATCCGTAATGCCCGTTTTATGGACGAGGATAAGGACGGCATTCTGCGTGCGGGGGAGAAATGCCAGATTACCTTCGAGATTATGAACTATACCCGTCATACCCTCTATGACGTGCAGCCGATGGTCAATGACGTGACGGGTAATAAGAACCTGCATATATCGCCTAACCTCCATGTGGAGAGTATTGCCCCCAACAGCGGCGTGCGCTATACTGCCACCATCCTTGCCGATAAGAAACTGAAGGACGGTACGGCAAGAATCCGCGTAGGCGCTATGGTCAATAACTTAGAAGTAGAAGCTAGCAATCCCGAATTGCTGATAGTTACAAGAAGGAAATAATTAAAGAAGGCTCCAATCGGGAGCCTTCTCTTGTTATTCCAGCATTATCTGTTGTACCATCATGCCAGGATCACCAGTAATGATGGTGATGGTGTGGTTTTTCTTCTTGGGATCAATGGCAAAACGGAAGCGATACGAAGCTTCGTTCTTTAGCACTTGATTCTTCCAAAGTCGTGAGTATTCTGCAAAGAGATTGTTGAATACTTGCGGCTTACCATCATCAATAGAAATTCCTATTCGGTTCTCACGTCCATCATACAGTGGCCAGAAAGGTACTGTTGACAATTGTACTTCTACACTGTCTTTACCTTCAAGAACAAACGAATATGTGACATGTGGACTCATGTGAGACGACGCATCACACATGGTATTTGTTGGCTTTGTCATTTGAACAGCCACCCAGTCTAAACCGATTCCTTTTATCAGCCTGATACCTTCTGATTGGTAGGTTGGATTCGACAGGTCGATGTGGATTGGCTTTCTCAGAGTTGTCTGCAGCTGAGGCTCTTTGACACCCTCTTCTGGATTGTAGGTGACAGCAGGCTTTTCTTGATATAGCGCACACCAGCCAGTGGGGAGAGTCATGATGCCTTGCCACTTACCATGACATTGCTTGTTATACCTTTTATTGAGTGCCTGGATGCTGTCATAGGCTATATACATCTGCAGAGCAGCCCAGTTGGCACCTTCAGCGTTCAGACGGTTGGCCTGTTCATGGTTCAGTTGAGCCATAAGGAACTTCCTATTCATCTGATAGGCGGCACTGATAGGAAATTCTACCAGTTGAAAATATGCATCACGACCTTCTGAGGGTATCATAGCCTGTGCTTTCTCAGCTGTCTGGCGGTAGTCTGTCAACCGTTGTTGAGCTGTGCCAGTGAAAAACGAGAAATCAGAGTCATGTAATCCGCTGTATGCCGCATTGTCCCATTCATATTCATAGCCCATGAATTCAGGCTTTCTTGACCAAGCAAGACGATAGTAGTTATCAAGCAACAGTTGGAAATCATCTTCATGGATGCTGCCAAACAGGTTGCTCAGCAGATGTGCCTGATACCGATATGCCTTGTCTTCATCAAATGAAAGGAAGTCCCAAGCCATATCCATGAAGGTCTGTATGCCCAGCTCCATAGGTTTAATGTCACCCACGTTCAGCAGCCAGTATCTGTCGGCTCCTGTATCGTAGGCTTTTTTGAGTTCCTCGTACATCAAGACAGGCGGGGTGGTGTTCAGCCATAGATAGTCGTGTGGGGCTCCTAGATACGACAGGTGATAATAGACTCCTGAGCGCCCTGCCCTTTTTTGCTCCTTTGGTGCAGCCACGCGTTTCATATATCCATAATTGTCGTCCACCCATACGAGTGTGATGTCATCGGGCACGTTGAGACCGTTCTCATAGATATCCATAGTTTCTTTGTATGGTACAAAAATCTGTGGAATCTCAGAAGCAGACTTGTCAATGTGTTTCTCGAGAAGCTTGCGCTGGTCGCTGATGACTTGTTCCAATAGTGTCACACGCTGATGCTCGGAGATGTCACCTCTCAGTCTGGTGTCATGGAGTCCGCGCATGGCCACAGTATAGATGTTCTCATACTTTGAAGCCTCACTCAGGCGCTGGTCCCATTTTTTTCTGATGTTTTCTCCATTAGTCATATAGTTCCAATCACCATCTTTCTGAATGTCCCACTCGCTCTTGGCGGCATTGTTCAACAATAACGGCTCGCAATGCGACGTGGTAATGATGATGCCAAAGGTATCTGCTACCAGTTTATTCTCCGGATGGGAATAAAAGGCACCTGTGCATGGATGCATGGCAGGAGCCAGCATGTTGGCTTTCAGTCGAAGTAGCAATTCACATACCTTGGCGTAAGTCTTTGGCCCAATGTCACCCAGACCACGTTCATAGTTCTTGGATGCCCATGGCTTCAGTCCCCAGTCCTCATCATTGATAAAGATACCACGATACTTGACTGATGGCTGTTTGGATACATAGTCGGCATCGACATAGACCTTGTTTCTTTTCTTTACAAGAACATCAGCCCACCAGTACCAAGGCGAAACGCCTAATGCCTCAGAGAGTGTGACGACACCATAGGCCGTTCCCCTGCGGTCGCTTCCTATGATATACAGATGGTTCTTAACACACTTAATCACGAATTGCTCCCAACCATTTCTGATACCGTCAACTTGAACGAGCCCCTCACTGACAGCAGTATCGATGAGAGGACTGCAGCCAAGAGTGCCGATAATGATAGTTGGAGAGGATGTCGGTACTGTCACTTGCAGAGGATGCTTGCCAGTAACGCAACGTATGTCGTTACCCAATAACTGTGCAGCTTTCTTCACGACTAATGCCTCTTGAGGAGATACGCAGATTGTGGCTGTCTGAGAACTAGTGTAAAGAGCAAAGCCTTCAGGAAGCTCATGAATCCTCAAGTGATTGTCGGCAGAGCCATTTATGGGCGTGAATAGAAGAATATGGCACGTAATCACTACGCGCCATATTCTTTTTAGACAATTCTTAAATCTCATTATAATTTATCTATTAACTAACTTCTCTTTTGCTTAATAACCAGGATTCTGCTCCAGTTTGGCATCCTTGTTAGCTTGGATGGCTGACAGAGGAATAGGCAACAGATCGAAGTGAGCGTCATAATCCGTATTGTCGGCACTGTAGGCAGCACTGAAATAAGGATTATACTTCTTAATACGCTCAGCGAGTTTGCCGACGCGTGACAGTGTCAGACGACGCTTCTCTTCGCAAGTGAGCTCGCGGAGGCGCTCATCAAGGATGTAGTCGAGGTTCATCTGGTCGGCAGTACAAGGCTTAGCGTTAGCACGCTTGTGTAGCTCGTTGATGTCGTCGGCAGCCTTGTTCTTGTCGCCCTTGTTTACGTAGGCCTCAGCACGCAAAAGGTAAGCCTCTGCCAAACGGAAGAAGTATTGGTCGGTGAAAGTCTTACCGCCTGTTCCAGCAAGCTTATAGGTTTCCTTGTTCTCATACTGAGCATCAGGATGATGGAATGGAGTTGTCATCTTTGTGGAATAGCCACACATGAAACGATTTGGAAGTTGCGTGGTAGCAGCGACACCACCGTCAAAGCCGGTCTCCATAGACCATCCATCAGGCAATACGGTATTCTCAAGATCGAAGTATCCGTCAGGCATAGCAGCCTTCAACTCAGGATTGTCATCCAGTACGTTGGTGCGGTGGATCTTGAAACGGCGTGGCCAGTTATACTCAGAGTTACGCATATCGTCAAAGTCGTCGGCCCAGATTTCGTTATAGAGGTGATTAGTAGCATAGTGTGTACCGATACCACGACCACCAGTCATGTCACCGATAGGCCAATCGAAGAGCTGGAGTCTAGTGCCATCGGGCTTGATAAGCTGGAACTTATCCACCTGAGGAGCAAAGAAGCGCTCGCCCCAGAAGCTGCCTGGATCCCAGAAGTGGTGGCTGGTGTTGTTACCACCACCTTCTATATTCGTCTCAAACTGAATCACCCAGATACCCTCGGTATTACCAGAGGCACGGTTCTGGTTGTTCGGACGGAACAAATCATAGAATACATCACCGTCCTCTTTCGCCTGTGAACCGAAACGATTTTTCATCAAGGCGAGATTAGGATTGTTGATAACAGCAGATGCTGCATTGATGGCCTTATCGTTGTCACCTGTAGCCAGGTACATCTCAGCCAATAGCATATTGGCAGCAGGTTTGCTGATTTCACCATCCTTGACAGTGTTGATTTCTGGCAGGTTTGCGGCAGCAAACTCCAAATCTTCTACTACTTGAGCTTTCACCTTGTCTTTCGACTCGCGAACGTAGTCAGTTTTTGGAGTAGAAACCTCTTCCAACTGCAAGGGAACGTCACCGTAGAGCAGCACCAGTGTACGGTATGCCAATGCACGGAAGAAACGGGCTTTAGCCTCATATACCTTCTTTTCGTCATCTGTTAGTTTCGAGGAATTAGGCAGACGGCTGATAACGGTGTTGGCCTGGGCAATCAGTTTATAGTTCTCGTCCCAGTAGAATTTAGCCATAGCACCCGATGGTGAGAGGTCTGCAACTACGTTAGACTTCAATGGGTCGGCAGTAATCCACATATCAGCGAATTTTGAGAGATCCGTTGTACGGTCGTAAGTGGTGTAGAACTCTTCTCGGGTGAGGAAGTAGAGTTCAGTGATGGCGGCATCATAATCGGCAGCCGTTTCGTAAGAGTTGGAAGCCGAATTGAAGTCGAGTGGTTTTTCTTCCAGGAACTTATCTTCGTTACATCCAGTTAGCAGGAAGGCTGCAAACATGGATAAAATTAAATACTTTTTCATTATGGGTTAGAGATTAATGTTCATACCAAATGTAATACTCTTCATAACAGGGCGGTCCTCATAGCGCATACCAGTGACACGGTTCTGACCGTTGATGTCCTGATATGTTGCGTTGGGTTCGGGATCCCATCCGTTCCAACCAGTGATGGTCAGCAAGTTCTTGCAGCTCATGTAAACATTGATGCCCTCAATGTGAATAGCCTGCATCCACTTGCGTGGCAAGTCGTACGACAATGTAATATCCTGCAGACGCAAGAATGAACGGTTTTCGTAACGGAATGGATTGATGGCTGGGTTTGCGTTATAGAGTGCATAGATTCCACCAGGATTGCTTGGCGTCCAGAATTTGTCAACCTGCTCTGTCAGACGGTTATGGCGCAAGGTGTTATCGTTAACCAGTTCAGCATACGAGTTCTTACCCATATAGCTCTTGCTACCACCGACAACGGCATTGAGGAAGAAGCTCAAGGTCAGACCTTTGTATTTGAAGCTGTTCAGTAAGCCCATGCGTACAGTAGGATCGGTCTTACCGATGATGCTACGGTCTTTCTCGTTAATCTCGCCGTCGTTGTTGATGTCGACGATACGATAGTTACCTGGATGATAGCCTTCGGGGATGTCATCACCTATCTGATAGATGCCGTCAATGGTGTAATCATAGATGGCAGAGAGTGGTTCTCCGATGAACAAAGAAGAAGATGTGAGGTCGTCTTCTTTACCGTCGCCGTCAGTATCGAGACCAGCCAGTTTTGTAATCTTATTGCTGTTTGTTGACAAGTTGAACATTGAAGTCCATTCGAAGTCCTTCGTGATAATGTTACGCGAATTGATTGTCAACTCGAAACCGTGGTTTTTGATTTCACCCACATTCGACATGATGGAGTTAAAACCAGTAATCGATGGGATTGATACAGCATAGAGCAAGTCCTTGGTCTTGGTGGTATAGAACTCGATGTTACCATTGATTCTATTGTTGAACAATGCGAAATCAAGACCGAAGTTAAAACCGGAAGTTTTCTCCCATTTCAAGTCAGAGTTCTGCATGGAGGCAAGTTCCTGACGCATAGAACCTGGCTGGCCGTCACCGAAGACATAGCCAATAGAAGAGTTTACTCTTGCCAATGAAGAATAGCGGGATGTCTGGTTACCGCTGACACCATAACCAGCGCGTAATTTCAAATAGTCAATATGTGGAACTTTGAACCATTTCTCATTGGTGAGCACCCAACCGAGAGCTACAGAGGGGAATACGGCCGACTTGTTGTTGGCAGCGAAGCCAGAGAAACCATCTCGACGTACAGTCGCAGTAATCATGTAGCGTCCATCATAAGAATAGTTGACACGAGCCATCTGATAGAGCAACGTTTCTTTCCAGGCGTCAGAATTAGTAGTCTGAATCTCAGCCAGCTCCAATGAATTGTAGCCAAGCGTCATTCTTGGAAAGAGTTTTGCATCAGCGGCTGTGTAACTGTACTTACGGCGTGATGCACCATAAACCAATGTGGCACCTACGGTGTGCTTGTCGAAAGTATTGTTGTAGTTCAGAATGTTATCAAACGTATAATCATAATAGGTAGAGTGGTGCTTATATGCCTGACCCTTACTGTTCTCAGCAAACTCACTGGCATAGTTGTGCTCACCGACACGGTAGTTGTTACCGAAGTTGATGCGATAGGTAAGTCCCTTCAGCGGCAGTTGAACCTCTGCATAGAGATTTGCAAAGAATGAGTTGTTGCGATCGTAGTCATCAACCATTGATCCGTGGAAAGGATTCTCACGTGCATCGTGAGCGGGATAGTGGTTCATGTTGCCTTCGTCGTCGTATGGCTTTGTGAGTGGACTGCACTCAATTAAGAAGGGCAGGTAAGTCTCCTGACCATCACGCTTCTCAAATGAGCCGAAAGCCTGTACACCAGCCTTCAACCACTTTACTGGCTGAATGTCGAGGTTTACACGAATAGAGTTACGACTGTAGTCATCGTTGAGAAGATAGTTTTTTTGCTGGGTATTGCCCAAAGAGATGAGGTATGACATAGCGTCACTTCCACCTGAGATGCTCAGTTTGTTTTCCCATATAGAACCGTTACGTGTGAAGTCGTCCCACCAGTTGTAATCGCCAGGGATGATATTACCTTGCTCGTCTGTCATCCAGGCATCTGGCATACGCTCAGAAAGTTTGAAGTTTGGATCTTGCTCTCTATAACCAGAAGCCTCGGTTTTAGAGTACTGCCACAGACATTCGTTGTCGAATCGCAGCATTTCGTCGCGATTCATGGTGTGCATCTTGTGTGTAGGTGTCTGAATACTGTAGCTAGTAGAGAAGGTAACCTTTGCCTTACCCTTAGCACCTTTCTTAGTAGTAATCAGCAATACACCATTAGCAGCCTGTGCACCATAAACTGCAGTAGCTGAAGCATCCTTCAGTACGTCAACACTTTCGATATCTGCAGGGTTGATACTTGAAATGCTACCTGTATAGATAATACCATCAAGAATAATTAATACGTTGGCATTACCAGAAATGGTATTTGCACCACGAATAGACATGATGGGGTCTGCACCGGCAGCGTTAGCCTGACCTATGTTCAGACCAGGGACAGTACCTTGCAATGACTGTAGCAGGTTGGTGTTGGTTGATTTCTCGAATGCTTGGATGTTGGCTCTTGAAACAGCTCCTGTCAAGTCGCTCTTCCTCATGGTGCCATAACCAACCACTACTACGTCATCCAGCAAGTTGGCATCTTCTGAGAGAACGACTTTGATTTCGCCGTTTCCTGTAGGAGTTACTTCCTGAGTAGTAAAGCCAATGTAGGATACCACAAGAGTGGCTTTCCCTTTCACTGAGAGTTGGAACCTACCGTCCATGTCGGTAACAGTTCCGTTAGATGTGCCCTTTTCAACGACAGAGGCTCCAATGATTGGTTCGTCATCAGTCGCAGAAATCACAATGCCGCGCAGCACGTTTTGTGCATACGTTCCCACTACACATAGCCAAAGCATTGGTAGTAGAAGAAATAGTTTTTTTCTCATTGTTAATTGTTAGTTGTTTAACTGATTAATAAAATGTGCATAGTCTCTGGGTGCAAAAGTATTAAACATATTTTATACGACGTATGGGAAAATGTCGCATAAGGATTAAGAAATGTTTCAATACAAAAAAAACATGCACTTTGCAACAAGTAACAAAGTGCATGATACATTTGGCAAAGTCCCAGGACTATTGGTTATTATCTTCAGCGTAATTCGAAGGTGTCTTACCAAAGTAAGATTTAAATACTGTGGAGAAGTGAGTCTGATCACTGAACCCGACACTATATGCTACTTGGCTGATGTTAATTTTCTCCTCTTTGATAAGACGCGCAGCCTGTTCCATTCGAATGTTGCGAATGAATTTACCAGTCGAAATCCCAGTCATTTCCTTCATTTTTCGATGCAATTGCGCCCTACTCATACCAATATCTGCAGCCAATGCGTCTACGTTGTAGTCTGGATTCGACATGTTGGCATTGACGGATTTCATGATGCGTTCCATCAGCGCATCGTTATTGCTTACGACTCCAATGTTCTCTACGCGTTTAGCCTGTGAAGAGGCACCGCTGAACTTTCCACGAAGACGACGCACATTATTGATAAGATTGTCTATCTGAATATGGAGTTCTTCCATGTTAAATGGTTTAGCAATATAGGCGTCGGCACCTTTTTTGAGCCCTTCAAGTTTGTCACTAATCTCCGCCTTGGAGGTTAATAGAATGACGGGTAAGTCAATGGTGTTCGGATTGCTTTTTATTTGTTTGAGAAGCGCAATACCATCCATCTCGGGCATCATAACATCACTGATGACAAGATTATATGTATGAGTCAGCAGTTCCTTCAATGCTTCTTTGCCATTTAGGCAGTGTGTGAACTTGTATTTACCACCTAACTCTCCTATGATATAATCCGCTATCTCCACATCGTCATCTGCGATAAGGATGCAGAATTCTCTGAAGGTCTGATTCCCTTTGCTTTCAGAGATTACTTGTCTGACAGGGGTGTCAATTAGTAGCTCAGAAGGCTTAAGATGCTTGTTGCCTAAAGGAATAGTGACAACGAACGATGTTCCTTGTTGGCCATCTGTTCTATGTCGTGCCTTAATCTTTCCACCATGTAATTCCACGATAGAGCGACTTAAGTTCAGACCGATTCCTGTTCCTTGCATTCCTATCCCTAAATTGTTTTTGCCTTGATAAAAACGGTCGAAGAGATGATTGATCTCACTGTTTTTTATGCCTATTCCATTATCTATAATTTCGATTTCCAAATTCTGGCAGGTTTCCTTGAGCTTTATTTTTATTTCACCACCGTCATAGGTGTATTTGAAAGCGTTGGAAAGCAGATTGGAAATAACTTTGTCGAATTGAGTACGGTCAATCCATGCAATCAGATAGTCACTTTCATGCTCGATACTAAACGTGATGTTTCTCTGATTGGCCGTGTATTGGTAGAGTTTGCAAATGTTACTTATGAAACCGACCATGTTTGTCTCTCTGCAATGCAAATGCATCTGGTTCTTGTCGAGTTTCCGCTCATCAAGAATCTGGTTAACCAGGAGCAGTAACCTTTGTGCATTGCGATCTATAGTTTCAATGTATGTAAGACAATTATTATCCTTAACAGCATCCTTGAGTTTTGCTAAAGGTCCCATGATGAGCGTTAGCGGAGAGCGAATATCATGAGTCGTATTCATCAAGAACTTCATCTTTTCGTCATTGAGTTCCATCCGCTTCATGCGTGTGTAATAACGGAAAATTGCGATGATGACAGTTCCCAATAGTATGGCGTAACATAAATAGGCCCAAGGACTGCCATACCAAGGATTCTCTACTTTAATTGTCACGGTGGCATACTCTGTTGAGTAGTGGTTGCCGAACTTCGCGCGTACATCTATTATATATTTACCAGGTCGCACACGGTTGAACGGGAAAGTATTTGTGTCTGTGATATTACCTTGCCATTCTCCTCCGTTGATACGATATTCATAGCTAATGTCTTCTGCCCACATAAAGTCGAACAGTGATGCACTGATTGAGAAGTTGTTTTCGTCATAAGGGACGGTGATATATTCTTGTTCTGGCGAAACCCATTGGCCGTTAATATTTATATCTGTGATATGAACGGTACCTATTTCGTGATGGATGTTCTTTATTTCTTTAGGATAGAACGTTGTAAGGCCATTACTGATACCAAAGGCAATCATTCCGCTTTTGGTACGAATGCTGATGCCATTCAGATACTCTCCTGTGACTTGTCCGTTCCCCGAATTGTAGGCAATTGTTTTCTTGGTCTTTGCCTCATACTGCCAGATGCCTATAGGAGTACTTATCCATAGATTGTCTTCTTCGTCACATTGGATACCGCAGATTCTCGTATCAGTTAAAGCTTCTCCATGGGGTAGAGGAAATGCTTTGTTTTGTTTGCGGTCATATATGAAGATGCCGGCATTTGTCCCAATAATGACATTGTTCTTAGAGTCAATGCACATGGGACCACAAGCTATACTATCCAAAAGAACTTCCCAACCGAGACTCCTGAAATTGTCATCGGCAAGATTCAGACACGATAGTCCACGAGCAGTTGAAATCCACATATATCCCTGCCTGTCAATCAGCATGGTATATACCCAGTTGTTACATAGGTGACCTCCATCGCCAGGCATACGGGTGTAATAACGTTTAATCTCGCCAGTCTGTTTGTCATATCTTATAAAACCTTGGCCGAATTCCGAAACAAACAGCCATTGCCCAGCATCGCAGGCAGAATTGAGCCATTCTGATGACTTGAATACCTGACGTGTGTTGCCACTTTGGGGATCAAATGTAAAAAAACCGTTTTCTGCCCCAATCCAATAGGATCCATCGTTGCCTCGATAAATCAGGCTTGTTCCATGGGGTGTGTTGGGATGAGCAGCAACTTTACCGTCAGAATCAAATAAATAGAGTCCTTGATACCAGACGCTACACCATAATCCGTTGTTATCAGCCTGAGCCACAGAAGATATCTGAGAATTGTTTAGTGAGGTATCTGTTGGAGAGAATGTCCAGGTATGAAAAGCTGTTTGCTGCTTACTGAGTAGGGCGACTCCCTTAAGGAAGCAGCCTATCCACAAATTCCCAAAACGATCTTCTGCCAGTGCAGATGTCGTGGATTCCGAGAGTTGAAAAAGCTTGTCCCTAAAGTTAACGACACGTGAAGTCTTCTGTCCTTTAGGGAAAACGAAAATACCATGTCCGGATGTTCCAATATAAAAGTCACCGCTATGGGTTATTAAGGCATGACGAATGTCTGCCTCTTTCGTTATAGACTCCAAAATAAATCCTGCGTCTTTCCAGTTCTTGTCTTTGTTGTCAAAGAACATGATTCTCTTAGAGTAAACAGTAAGAAGTTTCCCATCTGCGTCAGTCATTATTTCTTGGACTGCTCCATCTACTGGGAGGTGCTTTCTTACTTGAGTGGCTTTGCCACCTTTTACGGTGAATTGATATAATTCATTGCCACGACTTTTACACCAGATACTTCCTTGTTTATCTTCGTAAAGACGGCTTAGGAAATTATCTTGAACCAAGTTAAAGAAACTCTTTTCCTCAATCATTGTATCAGTACCTTTCTTAATATAAAAGATACCCATGCCTGCTGTGCCGACATAAAAGTCTCCTTTTTTAGTTTCGATGATACTGTTAACTCGTGGATAAAGATTCCTTGGGAAATGTATATTGACAAATGCATTACGCTTGAAATCATATCTGGCCAATCCTTTACCAGTCCCTACCCATAATCGACCTTGGCTGTCGCAGAGCAATGTGCATATTTCATTTTGCGGGATACTGGTAGAATCACTGCTACTGTATCTATAGTTATAAAAACGATACCCGTCAAATCTGTCAAGACCATAAGTCGTTCCAATCCAAATGTATCCATATCCGTCTTGAGTGACACAGGTAACATCACTACAGGAAAGCTTTCCTGTTGAAAACAATTTTCCATTTGTCTGTGCATGTCCAATTGTAGACATGCACAGACTTATGATGCAGATTAATAATCTTTTAAACATTCTTCATACGATGCCTTGGGCCAGCATGGCTTTGGCTACTTTCATGAAGCCGGCAACATTGGCGCCCTTGACGTAGTTGATGTAATTGCCCTCTTTACCGTATTTCACACACTGTTCATGGATGCCAGACATGATGTGGTGCAACTTCTGGTCAACCTCCTCGCCCGTCCATGCAATACGCATCGAGTTCTGGGTCATCTCCAGACCGGAGGTTGCTACACCACCCGCATTCACCGCCTTACCTGGTGCAAACAGCTGTCCGGCAGCAATAAACTTGTTGACAGCATCAGCCGTGCAACCCATGTTGCTCACCTCAGCTACACAGAGAGGCTTGTAGGCCAGAATCTTGTCGGCATCGTCGCCATTGAGTTCATTCTGCGTGGCGCAGGGCAAGTAGATATCAGCCTTCTGTTCCCAAGGCTTCTTACCCTCGAAGAACTGACTGCCGGGGAATTCGTCGGCGTAAGGCTGACAGATGTCGTTGCCCGATGAACGAAGCTCCAGCAGATAGTCAATCTTCTCAGCATCCAGTCCTGCTGGGTCGTAGATATAGCCGTCGGGTCCGCTGATGGTAATCACCTTGGCACCCAGCTCAGTAGCCTTCTTGGCTGCGCCCCAAGCTACATTACCGAATCCGGAGAGTGCCACCGTCTTACCCTTGATGTCCAGTCCATGGGTCTGCATCATCTGATGAACGAAGTACAGTGCTCCATATCCCGTAGCTTCCGGACGCAGAATACTTCCGCCCCATTCCAGACCCTTACCGGTGAGCGTAGCACCGTGGAACTGGCTGGTCAGTTTCTTATACATGCCAAACAGATAGCCAATCTCGCGACCGCCCACACCGATGTCGCCGGCAGGCACATCCACATCAGGACCGATTACCTTATACAGTTCGCACATGAAAGCCTGGCAGAAGCGCATGATTTCGGCATCGCTCTTGCCGCGTGGCGAGAAGTCACTACCGCCCTTGCCACCGCCCATAGGCAGTGTGGTGAGTGCATTCTTGAAGGTCTGCTCGAATCCCAGGAACTTCAGAATGCTCAGGTTGACCGACGCATGGAAGCGCAGACCGCCCTTATACGGACCGATAGCACTGTTGAACTGCACACGGTAACCGATATTCACCTGTACCTCGCCCTTGTCGTCCACCCAAGGTACACGGAAGGTGATGATACGCTCCGGTTCCACGATGCGCTCCACAATTTTTGCCTTTTCAAATTCCGGATGCTGGTTGTACACGTCCTTAATAGATTCCAACACTTCGCGTACAGCTTGCAAGTACTCCACTTCGCCTGGGTGTTTCTTAGCCAGGTCTTGCATAATCTTCTCAACGTTCATAGTTTTAAGGTTTTATTCGTTAAACTTACACTTTGCTATATTAGTACTGCAAAAATAGGGAATTTTCTTGTAACCACCAAGAAAATTCCCTATTATTTTTCGTATAATGTTTACAATCTGTTAAAGTACGTGTAGTGTACCTAAGAAATAGAGCAGAATGTAGCCCAACGCCATGCTGATAATACCCATAATCAGTCCGATCTTCGACATGTCTTTCTGCTGTACCAGATTGGTAGCGTATGCCAAAGCATTCGGCGGGGTGGAGATGGGCAGTACCATCGCACTCGAAGCAGCGATAGCCACACCAATCAGAACGGTGGGCGTGCCTCCGATGGCATCCAGCTTGTCGCCCATAGCCGCACATACCACAGCCAGAATCGGCATCAGCAGGGCTGCAGTAGCCGAGTTACTGATGAAGTTGGAAAGGAGATAGCAGATGAGTCCTGAGAGCAATAGGATGAGTATGGGAGAGAAGTCACCGAAGGGAATGCTCTCTACGGCATTGGCAGCCAGTCCTGATGCATTCAGACCGTAGCCTAAGGCGAAACCGCCGGCAACCATCCAGATAACGCTCCAGTTGATCTGTTCCAGGTCGCGCTTGTTAATCACACCCGTCAGTGCGAACACCACAAATGGTACCAGGGCAACGGTATAGGAGTTGATGCCAGTCACGGCATCCAGCAACCAGAGGGCTACCGTCAGGAAGAAGGTCACAATGACGATGTAGGTATGCTTGTCTTTCTTCATCTCTCCCTCTATCTCCAGCTCCACGGTCTTCTGACTGAAGGGGAAGAGTGTTTTCAGCAGGTACCATCCTAAGAGCAGGAGAATAATGACCAATGGTGTCATGAACATCATCCACTCGCCGAAACCCAGTTGCATGTTCAGGCCTTCAGGGTCGTTCAGGTATTTCAGGGCAATGGTATTGGGAGGTGTACCGATGGGCGTTCCCATACCACCGAGGTTGGCAGCCACGGGGATAGACAGTGCCATGGCGATACGTCCCTTACCTTCAGGGGGCAATTGGCGGAACACGGGTGTCAGAAAGGTCAGCATCATGGCTGCCGTTGCCGTATTTGACACGAACATCGAGAACAGACCCGTGATGAGGATAAAGCCCAGCAGCACGTTGTCACTCTTGTTGCCAAAGGGCTTGAGCAGCACCTTTGCCAGTTGGGCGTCCAGTCCCGTCTTCGTGGCTGCAATGGCGAGGATGAAACCGCCGATAAACAGCATGATGACCGGGTCGGCAAAGGTAGCCATCACCGACTTGTAACTGAGCAGACTGCCCACCTCGTCGGGGTTGCACATCCACTTGATACCGCTGTCCGAAGCGAAGAGCAGCATCAGTCCGATAATTGCCACAGACGTAGCCCATGAGGAGACAACCTCCAGAATCCACATCAGGGTGGCGAAAGCAAAGATAGCGATAATACGCTGTTGAACGACGGTCAGTCCCTGGATGCCATACCATTCCGATGGCATATTCCAGAGGAACAGCGTCACGATGAGTACGATGATAGCCTGAGTAGTTTTCTTGAATCCCTCACTGGGGTGAAAACGTCTTGCCATACGCATCTTGTGGTAAGCCTCCACAAGTTCGTAGCCTTTGTAAATATGAAACATACTTCTTTAATTATTAAAATGGTTGATAATCATTAAATTTTCTCCAGTGCCTGTTTGATGTCGTCAAGAATATCCTCCACGTCCTCAATACCGACTGACAGACGAATCAGGTCGGGAGCCACACCTGCTTCGCGCAGCTGTTCGTCGCTGAGCTGGCGGTGGGTATGGCTGGCAGGATGCAGCACACAGGTGCGGGCATCAGCCACGTGGGTCACGATGTTAATCATCTCAAGCGAGTCCATCCATTTGATGGCGGTCTCGCGGTCACCCTTCAGTCCGAAGGCAATCACGCCGCACGAGCCGTTAGGCAGGTATTTCTGACCGAGCTCATAGTATTTGTCATCTTTCAGTCCGCAATAGTGTACCCAAGCCACCTTCGGACAGTCGTGCAGGAACTCAGCCACACGCTGGGCGTTCTTGCAGTGCTGTGGCATACGCAGGTGCAGTGTCTGCAGTCCCATATTCAGGAGGAAGGAGTTCTGCGGAGCAGGAATCGAGCCTAAGTCGCGCATCAGCTGAGCCACCAGTTTGGTGGTATAGCCCATCTTGCCGAAAGCCTTCACATAGGTCAGTCCGTGGTACGACTCATCGGGAGTGCATAGGCCGGGGAATTTCTCGGCATATTTCATCCAGTCGAAATTACCGCTATCTACGACAGCGCCGCCCACCTGTGTGGCAAAGCCGTCCATGTATTTCGTGGTGGAGTGGGTCACGATGTCGGCTCCCCACTCAAAAGGACGGCAGTTGATAGGTGTGGCAAACGTATTGTCGATAATGAGGGGCACCCCGTTCTGATGGGCTATGCGTGCGAAGCGCTCAATGTCCAGCACGGCACAGCCGGGGTTGGTGATGGTCTCTCCGAACATCGCCTTGGTATTCGGACGGAAGGCAGCCTGTATTTCCTCGTCGCTGGCTTCAGGCGAAACGAAGGTACACTCGATGCCTAACTTCTTCAGCGTCACCCCGAAGAGATTAAAGGTGCCACCATAAATCTCGTTGGAAGTTACGAAATGGTCGCCTGCCTCACAGATATTGAACAGCGCATAGAAATTGGCAGCCTGTCCCGAAGAAGTCAGTACCGCACCGACGCCACCTTCCAGTGCAGCAATCTTAGCAGCCACAGCATCGTTGGTGGGGTTCTGCAGACGGGTATAGAAATACCCCTCTTTCTTCAGGTCAAACAACTGCGCCATCTCGTCAGAGTCGTCATACTTAAAGGTCGTACTCTGAATAATCGGTAACTCGATAGGTTCTCCGTTCTTTGCTTTGTAACCAGCCTGCACACAAAGTGAGCCAATTCGTAATTTCTTGTCCATATTCTACTCATTCAAATTTTGGTGCAAAATTACAAAATAATTATGAACTATGAACTTTTTTATGTAACTTTGTCCGCATAATTGTGAATCCTTATGAAGAGAAGTGCTCTTATCACCGTTCTGATGGTTATGATGTGGTGGCTTGCGGTTCCATGCGTTCACGGAGAGGCACCCAGTCCCGACAGTGCCCGCATGGAGGTAGAGCGACACGTCAATGGACCAGAAGTCACCAAACACTCAACCAAACCGCAGGCACCAGGCAGCCAGTAGCTATACTGAAGATCAAGCCAGACTCCTGTTTACCATACGCGATATGGTGAAAGCGGAGGTGAAGCGACAATTAAAAGAGATAATCAACCAACTACATAAATAAAAAAACATCATTTAATTACAACCGATTATGAGACATTCAATCAAGACAACAATGATGGTGCTCGCCGCCATGTTCGCATTCAGTACGGCGGCTGACGCACAGTTTTCTATCAATCTTAACAAGGCACGTAAGGCACTCGGCATTAAGACGAAGAAGGAGAAAGCGATGGATGCGCTCAAACCCACAATCCCTCAACCAGATAAGAAAGGGAAGCCTGTCATCATCAAATGGATGAATAACAGAGTCGGCGAATGGGATCCTGCGGCGTTGAAGTTGACTTTCGACCAGACTTATCAGGAAGGTGAGTATGCAGGCCAGCATGTCACGCTCACGCTCGACCCTGCTACAGGAAAGTGGACAAGTATTTCCGGTAAGGAGGTAGGACAGATGAGTAATGACGGAACGCTGGAAACACCAAATCTGGGCACTATCAAGTTCAATCCTAAGACAAACGAGGTATCGAAGGATGGCGAAGTGATTGGTTATGCTACTATCAGTGAAGCCTCCTGTTATGGTACTAAGTTCGGCTCGTTCGACAGCTATGTCAGTCCACTGCTCTTAGCCTATACCACCTTTGGCGTCTTGATTTCGAATGACCAGGTTGACAAATTGAAGGCTATCAAGCAAAAGGCAGATGCCGAAGCTGCCGCCCGTGCCGCGAAAGAGCGAGAACTGGCTGCTGCCCGAGCTGCAAGCAGCAGAAGTTCCAGCAGTTCGAGTTCTAATAGCTCAAGTAGTTCTGGCAGTTCTAATAGCTCCAGCAGCTCCAGCAGCTCCAGCAGCAAGAAGACAATCGACCTGTATCGCAGTGGCAGTCGGTTTGGCGAAATCCGCCCGAACGGTGACATTTATATCAGTGGCTCCCGTGTCGGAGAAGCCCGCTCTAATGGTGACATCTACGTCAATGGAAGCAACAGGGGAGAAGTCCGTTCGAATGGTGATGTCTATAAGAGCGGCACGCGTGTCGGCGAGGTTCGATCCAATGGTGACATTTATTTGGATGGCAGGCGGGTCGGTGAGGTTCGTTCCAATGGTGATGTATATTTGAACGGCACACGTGTCGGCGAGGCCCGCAACATGACATCATCAGATGTCAAGACGGTTGCCGCCATCTATTTCTTCAATTTCTTCTAAACATTTTATAACCATTAAAATAAAAGACGTATGAAAAAATCAATTTTAACCATGATGCTGGCACTGATGGCGATGCTGTCAATGCAGGCACAGACCATTACGGGAAAGTGGATAACCCACATTGTAGATGAAGAAGCGGAGGAGATGGTGAGCCATATCCTCGTGTTCGAAGGAAATCTGATGCGACAGGCGATATTTGGCATGTCATCTATGGAAGGAGTAGGCGATATTTCGATAGCTGTTACTGTTCCGGCACAGGATTATACACCAGGTTCGAAGGTGCTCAACTTCCGCTTTGACCCCACTCAGGCTGAAATGCAATTGCAAGGCGTGGACTTTATCGATGAGATAAAGAATGTTATCAAGGAAAACCCAGCAAAAGAAGAGCAGCTGAAGCAAATTGTTTTCGACGCCCTGAACAAAAATAAACAGCAGATGGCGCAGGAAGGACTGCTGAGTGGCAATTATACTGTTGTATCGGTAACGGACACCAAACTGGTCCTGAAAGACCCAGAAGGTGAGTCGATGACGTTTATTCGTCCAGAATAATAAAAGACATACATAAACGATACAGAAAATGAAAAAGACCTTTTTATTAGCAATGTTTTTTGTGTGCTGTGCGCAGATAGTGTCGGCACAGGACAGCTCGATTTCGCTCGAAGACATTGATGCGGGCTGGGCAACCAAACCTATCAGTAACGTGGCTAATGGAAGCTTCGACACCATGCTGGAACGCTTCGACCAGACATGGTCCACATGGATGGTGAGAGCCGTCAGGAATACAATGAAGAAGGGACTCGCCAAGCAGGTGCTCGACAAGGAGACGGAACTGACCGTCACCATTGACCGGAAGAACGGCTTTGTGATGGTCGGCGACTGCGGTACTGACGGAGAGTATATGTCGGCCTGCTACTGGAACCGTTCGAATGGTCATAAACTGCTGGCAGTACTTTTGGGCAAGCCCACCGATCCCTGCATAGAGATACTATGTACCTACGACTACGACCCCTCCAAGAAGATACTGACGCCAGAGCCGGACATCCTGAAGGGCTATCGCTGGCACGACCGTAAGGCAAACAGTCAGATATTCTGCAACCTGCCCCGTAAGGGTAAGGAAGTCACCGTCGATGACTGGCATGGCAACGATGGCCCTATGCGGCATACGTTTATGTGGGATGGCATGAAGCCTGTCTATTCAAAGAGTGAGCCGCTGAAGGTGGACGATTAGCCGGGTAGTTGGATTGGAGGAGCATACAAGACTTCTGCTTCTGCTTACAATACGCGATATGGTGAAATTTTGTTTTGAAATGCCCATTATTTGTGAAACTTTCCGTAACTTTGCAAGTGAAAAGGAAAGTTTATGGAAGAAACAAGCAAAATACCTAATGAGTGGAATCAGTTTTATCTGAAAGATGTGTCGTTCGTCAACCTAATGACACGACGCATCTTCAATATCCTGATAGTTGCTAATCCCTATGATGCGTTCATGCTGGAAGATGACGGACGCATCGATGAGAAACTGTTTGACGAGTATATGGAACTGGGACTGCGCTACCCCCCTACGTTCACGCAGGTGAGTACCACCGAGGAGGCGGAGGAAGTGCTGAAGACAACAGATGTCGACTTGGTTATCTGTATGCCTGGTAATGCCGATAATGATGCCTTTGCCGTAGCCCGCGATGTGAAGCAGTCGGCTCCTCAGATTCCCTGTGTCGTACTGACCCCCTTCTCGCATGGTATCACGAAGCGTATCGAGCATGAGGACATGTCGATTTTCGACTACGTGTTCTGCTGGTTGGGTAATACCAACCTCATCCTCTCGATTATCAAACTGATAGAGGACCGCATGAACATCGAGCATGACATCAAGGAAGCTGGTGTGCAGATGATACTGCTGGTGGAGGATAATATCCGTTTCTATAGCTCCGTACTGCCCAACCTCTACAACTATATCCTTGCCCAGTCGAAGAATTTTTCTACTGAGGCGCTGAACCCCCATTCTGCCGCACAGCGTAAGCGCGGACGCCCAAAAGTAGTGCTGGCTACTAACTACGAGGAGGCGATGGAGTGGTATGAGCGCTATTCCGACAATGTGTTGGGCGTCATCAGTGATACCCGTTTCCCGATGAAGACCGTGGCAGGCCGTCTCTCTCACGTGGAGGAAGGCGATGCAGAAGCAGGCTTGAAACTGCTGCGCGAAATTCGTAAGCGCGACGAGTATGTGCCCCTCATCTTGCAAAGCAGTGAGATTCAGAACAAGGAGAAGGCTGAGGCTGAAGGCTTCGACTTTATCGACAAGAATTCCAAGAAGATGAATGTTGACCTTCGTCATGTGATTGAGGAACACATGGGATTCGGCGACTTTATCTTCCGTGACCCCGTGACCCATGAGGAAATCATGCGTGTGTCGTCATTGAAGGAATTGCAGGATAATATCTTCAAGATTCCCAATGACTCCATGCTCTACCATATCTCCCGTAACCACATGAGCCGTTGGCTCTGTGCCCGTGCCATCTTCCCCGTATCAGCCTTCCTGAAGACCGTCACATGGCATAAACTGCAGGATGTGGATGCCCACCGTCAGATAATCTTTGATGCCATCGTACAGTATCGTAGGATGAAGAATATCGGTGTCGTGGCAGTATTCGACCGTCTGAAATTCGACCGTTATGCCCACTTTGCCCGTATCGGAGAAGGTTCTCTGGGCGGAAAGGGACGTGGTTTGGCTTTCCTTGATAATATCATCAAGCGCCATCCCGAGCTCAACCAGTTTGAGAATGCCTCCGTCTCGATACCGAAGACGGTGGTGCTCTGTACCGACTTCTTTGATGAGTTCATGGACCGCAACAACCTTTGGTCCATAGCACTGAGCGATGCATCCGACGAAGAAATCCTGCAGCACTTCCTCCGTGCCCAGTTGCCTGACTCACTGATAGCCGACTTCTTCACCTTCTTTGATGCGGTGAAGTCGCCTATCGCCGTGCGCTCCAGTTCGCTGTTGGAAGACAGCCACTATCAGCCCTTTGCAGGAATCTACAGCACCTATATGATTCCCTATCTGGAGGATAAGTATGAGATGCTGCGTATGTTGGCCTGTGCCATCAAGGGTGTCTATGCCTCTGTCTATTACAAGGATTCGAAAGCCTACATGACGGCTACCTCCAATGTCATCGACCAAGAGAAGATGGCAGTCATCCTGCAGGAGGTCGTTGGGCGCCAATATGGAGAACATTACTATCCGACGTTCAGTGGTGTACTGCGCTCGCTGAACTACTATCCCATCGGCGATGAGACAGCCGAGGAGGGTATTGCCTCCCTGGCTTTGGGATTAGGTAAATATATCGTGGACGGAGGACAGACTCTTCGAGTGTCACCCTACCATCCCACACAGGTGCTGCAGACCTCCGAAATGGAAACGGCACTGAAGGAGACGCAGACCCGATTCTATGCCTTGGATATGTCGCACGTGGGCGACGACTTTAAGGTAGATGATGGCTTCAATATCAAGAACCTACGTGTGAAGGAAGCTGATAAGGATGGTTCCCTGAATGGCATAGCCTCCACCTACGACCCCTACGACCAAGTGATTCGCGACGGTATCTATGAGGGTGGACGTAAGGTGATCTCCTTCTGCGGCGTATTGCAGCAAGGCATCTTCCCTTTGCCTGAGATTCTGCAAATGTCGCAGAAACTGGGCTCCGACGAGATGCGGCGTCCCGTAGAGATTGAGTTTGCCTGCAACCTCACGTCTACCCCCCAAGGAACCTCTGGTGATTTCTATCTCTTACAGATTCGTCCCATCGTGGATTCCAAGCAAGTGCTGGATGAAGACCTTGCCGCAATTCCTGACGAGCAGTGCCTGTTGCGCTCACATAACTCCCTTGGACATGGCATCTCCGAAGATGTGGTGGATGTAGTGTATGTCAAGACCGATGATGAATTTACGGCAGCCAACAACCCCCACATTGCCGACGAGATAGAGCAGATGAACCGTAAGTTCCTGGATGCCGATAAGAATTACGTGCTGGTTGGTCCCGGCCGTTGGGGCAGCAGTGACTATTGGCTGGGCATTCCTGTCAAGTGGCCGCATATCTCTGCCGCCCGTGTCATCGTGGAGACTGGTTTGAAGAATTATCATGTAGATCCCTCACAGGGTACCCACTTCTTCCAGAACCTCACTTCCTTCGGTGTCGGGTATTTTACGATTAACACCTATACAGGCGATGGCGTGTTCCAAAAAGAAATCCTCGACAGCATGCCTGCTATCGAGGAGACTGAGTTTGTACGCCATGTGCGATTCGAGCGTCCCCTGAAAATCATGATGGACGGCAAGAAACAGCATGGTGTGGTGCTATTGCCCACCGAGTCGTGAGAAATACTCAATGATGTCTTCCCACGTCTTGAAGGTATCGGAACCGTATTCAAGGAGGGTCGCCATGGTGTCACCCTCCTTTTCCTTACTGATCAGGTAGTCACCATAGAGCAGGTCACGCCGTGGCGTGAAGATGGTGTGCTGCCAGGCAGGAACGTTGATATGTTCCATGAGCCACGACGTTGTCGTGGCAGAGGCTGAAGGTGGAGCCACAAAGAATACCTCGTAATGCTCTATCAACAAGCGAACTGCTTTTTGAACAGAAGACGCCGGTTTCTGGTAAGCATCCATCATCGTCTCTATACCTATATATATTATAGGACGCTGCCGGTGCTCCTGCTTGTCATCTATCCAGCGGATGACAGGGACAACGGAGTGCATGTAGCTCTTGTCGTCCATCCGATGCTCACCATGGAAGTTTGTGGCTTGCGAATAGTGCTGGCTAAAAATCCCTATCGTATCTACCAAGTCATCCTTGTCGCCGAAGAGTCCATAGACCCGCCGTTCATCCTCGGGGGTGAGACCGACGAACCGTTGCTCCGACACCTCTCGGTATGCCTTGACGAGTGCCTTATCAACATAGAACTCCTGCACGCCGTCCAGTCGTGGATTTTGAAACTGCTGGGTCCCTGTCATACCATGTGACCGCATCGTCTCTGCAATCTCCAGGGCAGGGTTGATGCAGATACGGTCGAAACCACGTAACTGTTCTGCATACATGCCTCCCATCGACGTACCGATAATGAGGTCAGGCTTTTCCTGTTCGCAGATGGTGTGAAGCAGGGCAATGGCTTCATGAGGGTCAACGGGTAAGTCAGGGGCAATGACTTTGGCATTAGGCATCACCTCACGCAGTCTTGTTACTGTTCCTGATTGTCCGCTACTGCCGAATCCGTGGCAGTAGAGAACCGTCTTTCCTGCCATCAGTTCTGGGAACTGTTTGATATATGAATTTTCCATATTTGTAGAAATGTTCACTGCAAAGGTACAAAAAATCGCACATATTGGCTTATTGTTCATAACTTTTTCGTAATTTTGCGTCCGAATGTTGCACCTAGGACATATTGTCAACCGAAAGTTATCCGTACAAATCAGTGCGAAAGTTGTATTGGCGATAGCTATCCTGCTGATAGCAGGGCTCTATGTTATGCTCCATTTTTCGCGCAAAGCCGTGAAAGAGGAAGCCTTGCAAGATGCTGAACAAACATTGGAATATACGGTGCGCCAGATTGACAACGTGTTGTTGAGCGTGGAACAGGCAGGAGGTAATATCTATTGGGATTTGCTGCTGCATCTTCAGGATCCCGATCGTATGCAGAAGTATTGCGAGATTCTTGTTCAGAGCAATCCCTACATTGCTGGCTGTGCGATTGCTTTCGAGCCCTACTATTTCAAGGAGAGGGGGCAGTACTTTATGACCTATGTCCATCGTTCCTACACCGACTATTTGGGCAATGATAATATGCCTCTGTTTTACAAAACATCATTTGGGAATACCCCCTATACCGAGCAGACGTGGTACAGACAGCCCATGGACAGCGGGCGGACTTGTTGGATAGACCCATTCAAGAATGAAGAAGCCAACGGGGTAGCCATCACCTCTTTTTGTCTGCCTATCTATGCCCGTGACGGTCATCGGGTGGGAGTGATGGCTATTGATGTGACATTAGGCTTATTGTCGAAAATAGTGTTAGCAGCCAAGACGTCACCGCGTTCTTATGCTGTGCTGTTGGGAAGTGACGGTTCTTATATAGTACATCCAGACAATAATAAAGTAGCCCGTCGAACCATCTACATGGACGTGGAAGAGAGTAAAGATCCTGATATGCGGGAAGCTGCTGAGTTGATGATGGCAGGCGAAACGGGTTATCGGCATTTCCCCATGGATGGTATTGACTGTTATGTGTTCTTCAAACCCTTCCAGCGCTCCGCCGTTCCAGGACGGTCTTTGGAGGACGCAGGATGGCATATTGGTCTTATTTATCCTGCCGAGGATATCTTCGGAGAGTATAACCACTTGTTGTATATCGTTATCCTCATAGCAGTAGTCGGATTGCTACTTCTTTTTGTCGGTTGTAGGGCTGTTACGCATCGCCAGTTATTACCTCTGCGTTTGCTGTCTAATTCTGCACAGCGGATAGCAGAAGGTCATTATAATGACCGGATACCCGATACGCGCCAACAGGACGAAGTAGGTTCTCTCCAGCATCATTTCCAGCAGATGCAGAAGGCTTTGTCCTATCATGTGGGTGAACTGGAACGGCTGACTGCAAGACTCCGTAAACAAGGGGATGTCCTGACCAAGTCTTATGATCGCGTCAAGGAAGCTGATCGGTTGAAAACGGCCTTTTTGCACAACATGACAGACCAAATGATTCACCCGGTTGGCATCATAGAAAAGGATGTCAATGTGTTGGCGACACAGGCAACAGACTCGGAAACTACCGAACAGCTGGTGGGTGAGATACAACAGCAAGGTAAGGTGGTGACAGAATTGTTGAATCACTTGTTGGAAGTTTCACAGGAGAAAGGAAAGGAAAAGGTATGAGTCAGTTCTTCCAGCACATACGTCAATCGCTCTCGTTGAAGCTCAGTATCGGTATCCTTCTGATGACTGCCATTATTTTTATTTCTTCGATGGGTATCCTGTTTATAGAGTCACGTCGCCATATCCTGCAGGTGTCAACCGACCATGCTAACAGTGTTCTGAATGTAGTAGAACAGCAGGTGCGGCGTTATTTGAATACGGTTGAAACAGCAACAACCTCCAATGACTTTCTTGCAGTCCAGAACTTCCAGCCCGATTCTCTTTTGGAATACAGCAGGCGGATCGTATTACTGAATGGAAATGTCGATGGATGTTCTATTACGGCAGCGCCTAATACTTTCCCGCAGTACGGTCGTTATTTCTCTGCTTATACCGTTCGTCAGGCTGATACCATTGTTACAGTCCGTGAGGGTGAGTATAACTACTTTGAAAAACCCTGGTATAAAACTCCCGTCAATCTTGGGAAGGCCTGTTGGATTGATCCCTTCGACGACTATAATGAGGGCACTCTTTCAGCTGAAGGTAAGATAGCGTCATATTGTAAACCGCTTTATAGTCTTGAAGGCAAATTGCTGGGGGTGATTTCCACTGACCTCTCCCTAACCAAGGTCTCCACGATCATTTCAGCTGAAGCACCCTTCCCGAATGCCTATTATCGTATGATAGGTCAGAAAGATACGCTTGGACTGGGTATTCCGCAGCAAGAGCAGGGCAGTATGAGAGTAGCAGTTGAAGGTGTCCCCAGTCTGGTATGCTATCGCCCGGTGCAAGGCACTCATTGGCGCTTGATATTGGTATGTCCTGAAAGTGATATTTTCAAAGGATATTATGTGTTTACCAATATCATCATCGGCATCATCCTCATTGGTCTTGTCTGTATTTTCCTGTTCTGTCGGCATATCGTTTCTCATGCCATCCGTCCTTTGAATCGGCTGTTAGACCAAACACAGCGTATTGCCCAAGGCAAATACAATGAGACGATAGCGCATACCGAACGTAAGGATGTTGTCGGGCGACTGCAGAATAGCTTTGCTACCATGCAGGAGTCCATTGACCGTCATGTCACTGATATACAGCGTATCAACGAAGGGCGCATACAGCGCAATGAAGAGTTGCGTCAGGCGCGTCTCTCCATTGAAGATGCTAATCGCCAGAAGACGGTCTTTATTCAGAATGTGACCCATCAGATTCGTACACCGCTGAATATTATCTTAGGATTTGCCCAAGTGCTGCGTGACAGCTACCATACAGCATCTGCCGAAGATGTCAGTAACATGATAGATATGATGCAGCATCAGGCTCTGACGCTCAGCCGCATGGTGTTGATGCTGTACGACAGTTCCGACGTCGGACTTACTGAAGAGTTGAACAGCCAGAAAAAGGAGCAGGTGTCTTGCAATGAAGTGGCATACGAAGGTATTGAAGCCACCCGTCGCCATTTCCCTGGATTGCCTGTGGTCTTCCATACAACACTTCCCGACGATTTTTGCATCCTGACCAACCGGCTATATCTGATGCGCAGTTTGCGTGAACTGCTTTATAATTCGGCTAAGTATTCTGATGGGCAGCATATTTCCGTTTCCGTTACCGCTACTGACAAATGTGTGCGTTTCGTCTATACTGATACTGGTGCAGGTATTTCGGCTGCTGTTTCCGATAAGATGTTTGCTCCTTTTGTTAAAATCAACGATCTTTCGGAAGGATTGGGATTAGGACTTCCCTTGGCAAAGCGCCATATCCTGAATCTGGGTGGCGACCTTATTCTTGACACCGATTACCACGAAGGGTGCCGTTTTGTAGTAGAATTACCCCTTTAAAGTAACAAAAACGGCGATTTTTGTCGTTTTTTCTTGCAAAAACAAAATAAGTTTACTATTTTTGCGCTTATATTTGTAGTAATATTAATCACTTAAACTAAAAAGGTTATGAAAAAGTATTTAGCTGAAATGGTAGGCACATTTGTGCTGACATTCTTAGGATGCGGTGCAGCAGTCAGTCTTAATTGCGGCGTTGACACAGCTTCAGTTATTGGTACAGCCGTTGCTTTCGGTCTTTCTGTAGTAGCTATGGCTTATGCTATCGGTGGTATTTCTGGTTGCCATATCAACCCAGCTATCACCCTTGGCGTGTTCCTCAGCGGTCGAATGAATTCTAAAGATTGCGGCATGTATATGCTCTTCCAGGTGATTGGTGCTATTATCGCTGCTGCCCTGCTGGCTTTCCTCGTTTCTACTGATCCAGGTCTGGCTCGTGGTACCGCTACTGGTGCTAATGCCTGTGCATCCGACAATGTGATGAATGGTCTTGTAGCAGAGATTGTGCTCACCTTTATCTTCGTACTGGTTGTATTAGGTGCTACTTCTAAGACCAATGGTGCTACCAATAATTTTGCCGGTTTGGCTATCGGTCTCGCCCTGATTCTTATTCACTTGGTAGGTATCAACTACACAGGTACTTCTGTCAACCCAGCCCGTTCTATCGGTCCTGCACTCTTCGAGGGTGGCAAGGCACTGGCTCAGCTCTGGGTATTCATCGTCGGTCCTTTCGTAGGTGGAGCTCTTGCCGCTTGTGTTTGGAAACTGATTGACGTTGAAGAGAAGAAATAAAATCAGTTAAATCAAATTGTATGTGAGGGGGCACAAATCCGTGCGCCCTCTTTTATTTGTGTTCAGCATGGGCATACCCTGGGTTCCCTCCCAGTTAATTCCCACTCAAAGCCCTTGCCGCCTCGTTTTCTCCCAGTTCAACTGGGAGTTAACTGGGAACCGGCTGGGAGCAACCGTGAGACTTTTGAGCGGCAGGTGAAAGAGTTGGGAATGCCAAGATAGTGGGAAATGTAAAACGCAGTTGTCATTTTGCCGATAGATAGTCATGCCTATTGTTAATCAATGAAAAAAAACACTCAAACGGACTTAAAAACTATGAACTGTGAACTATGAACTATGAACTTTTTCGTATCTTTGCACGAGAAAATTATTATATCACATTTTAAATAATAAGCAATTATGGTAAATTACAAGGATTTGGGTCTCGTTAATACTCGCGAGATGTTCAAGAAAGCCGTAGCTGGTGGCTACGCTATTCCTGCTTTTAACTTTAACACAATGGAGCAGATGCAGGCTATCGTACAGGCTGCAGTTGAGACAAAGTCTCCTGTTATCATGCAGGTTTCTAAGGGTGCTCGTAACTATGCTAACGCTACTATTCTCCG
>Ga0256405_10003970_pt1 | contig 28961 bp, 21 predicted proteins | sample RumenRJG_02DNA_FD_189096 | JGI IMG/M metagenome (GOLD analysis project Ga0256405, IMG submission 189096) | Bovine rumen microbial communities from Lethbridge, Alberta, Canada - RJG_02 | ecosystem: Host-associated > Mammals > Digestive system > Stomach > Rumen | place: Canada: Alberta... | reverse complement strand
GTGCCGGTATGATAAAAATGATGCGAAAATGTTGTATCTTCGCATCATCAATGTAAACCGATATCAGGACATCAATGTCCTAACTACTTATTGTTCAACATCGGTAAACTTATATCAGGACTAGACAGGCCGGATCTGTCTGTGGCCGGCATGATGTCCGCCGCACCGGGTCTGTCCGAAAAACGCTGCTTTAGCACACCGGATGGCACCAGCCGTGGGTGTCCTCCACCTCTCCGAACTGGATGCCGGTGAGATGGCGGTACAGCTTTGTGCACATCGGCCCCACAGCCCCGTCCTCGCAGAAGCGGTACGATGCCGTAACGGCCGCCTCTTCCAGGACCGGTTTTACGTCGATGCGGGAAATAGGCGTCAGGACGACGGCCGTCCCGCAGGCGCCGACTTCCTGGCATTCAGCCAGTTCCGCCAGCGGAATGTGGCGTTTCTCCACCTTCAGGCCCAGGTCGGCGGCCGCCACCTGCAAGCTCTTGTTGGTGATGGACGGCAGGACGCTGTCCGACAGCGGGGTGATATAGGTCCCGTCCTTGATGGCAAAGAAGTTGGAGGAGCCGAACTCATCGATAAACTCCCGCGTTCCGGAATTCAGGAAAAGCATCTCCCCGTATCCCTGGGCATGTGCGATGGTGTACGGGCGGAAGGTCGGGGCATAGTTGCCGGCCAGTTTGTAGCTGCCCGATCCCTTCGGCGCGGCCCGGTCATAATTGCCGGGAATCACGGCCGAGAAAGCCTTCAGCGTAGAACCGTGATAGGTGCCAACCGGCGTTCCCATCACGGCGAAAACAACTTCCGGATGCGGCGAGAGGCCGATTTGCGGATGCACGCTCATCAAGATGGGGCGGAGATACATCGAGGCTCCGTACCCGTAGGGCGGCAGGAAGTCGAGGTTGCGGCGGACGCATTCCTCGCACAGTTGGATAAACAGTTCTACGGGTGGCTCCGGAAGCCCCAGGTAGGCGGCGCTGCGGCGCAGGCGGGCGGCGTTCTCATCGGGCCGGAACATGACCACGCGGCCATCTTTCTGGCGGAAGGCCTTCAAGCCTTCGAAACAGGCCACGGCGTAGTGCATCACCAGGGCATAAGGGTTCAAAGACATGGTGAAAGAGGTGTCGGCCTCCATGGGGGTCCACGCGCCATCCACAAAGCGCGTCACCATGACCGCGTTGGTTTTGTGCACGTTGAATCCCAGCTTGTTCCAATCCAAATTCATATCCATGGTTTTTAAATATGATTCGCAATCCAATCTCCAACCTCCGTGGTCGAGAAGGCCTTTCCGCCATCGGCCAGGTCTTCGGTTACCACGCCCTGGTCAATCGAGGCGGCCACCGCGGTGCGAATGGCGCGGCCCTCTTCCATAAGCCCGAAGGCATATTCGAACATCATCGCGGCGCTCAGGATGGCGGCCAGCGGGTTGGCGATGTTCTTTCCGGCAGCTTGCGGATACGATCCGTGGATGGGCTCGAACAGCGAGGTATGCTCGCCGACGGAGGCCGATGCCAGCAGGCCCATCGAACCGGAAATGACGCTCGCCTCGTCGGTGAGGATGTCGCCGAAGGTGTTCTCCGTTACCAGCACGTCAAAGAATTTCGGGTTACGGATGAGCTGCATGGCGGCGTTGTCCACAAACATGTAATCAACGGTCACGTCCGGGAACTGCGGTTCCATTTCACGGGCGATCTGCCGCCACAAACGGCTGGATTCCAGAACATTGGCCTTGTCAACCACGGTCAGGTGTTTCCGGCGGTTGCGGGCGTATCCGAAGGCCAGGCGCAGGATGCGTTCCACCTCGAAACGGGAATAGATGCAGGTATCGTAGGCGGTGTCGCCATTGTCCTTGCGGCCTTTCTCGCCAAAATACATCCCGCCCGTGAGTTCCCGCACGCACAGGAAGTCGGCTCCGTCCACCAGTTCCGCTTTCAAGGGTGATTTGCCGATCAGGGTCTTGAAGGTCTCCACGGGACGCAGGTTGGCAAACAGGCCCAGCTGTTTGCGCATGGCCAGCAGGCCCTGTTCGGGCCGGACCGGGGCCGTGGGGTTGTTGTCGTATTTGGGGTCGCCTACCGCGCCGAAAAGAACGGCGTCGGCGGCCAGGCAAATCTCATGGGTGGCGGCAGGATAGGCGTCTCCGCACTGGTCGATGGCACAGGCACCTACCAGGCCTGCCTGCCAGGAAACTTCGTGTCCGAACCGTTTGCAAACGGCTTCTACGGCTTTGACGGCCTGGGCCACCACTTCGGGGCCGATTCCGTCACCAGGCAGTTTAGCGATGTTGAATTTCATATGCTTCAATCTCTTTTTTATGGGCCAGCAGATAGTCGATATCGTCCAGCCCGTTCATCAGGCAATATTTCTTGTAAGCGTCCAGGGGGAAGGTGGCCGTCCGTCCCGTCGCCAGGTTGGTTACGGTCTGATTCCCCACATCCACCCGCACACGGGTGAGCGGATCGGCGGCGATGCTGTCCAGCAACTCCTGCAGGAAGGCCGGGTCCACCGTCACGGGAAGGACGAAATTATTCAGTTCATTCTGCCGGTGGATATCGGCGAAGAAACTGGAAATCACTACTTTGAATCCGTATCCGGCCAGGGCCCAGGCGGCGTGTTCGCGGCTGGAGCCATTGCCGAAATTGCGGCCGGCCACCAGGATGCAACCCCCGTATCGCGGGTCGTTCAGGACAAAGGCGGGATTCGGCTCGCCGTTCGCCTTGAAACGCCAGTCCTGGAACAGGTGGGCGCCGAAAAATTTCTCCTCCCGGGTGGTTTCTTTCAGGTAGCGCGCCGGAATGATCTGGTCGGTATCTACATTCTCCAGCGGCAGAGGCACACAGGTGCTCTCGATGATGTTGAATTTCTGTTTCATAGCAGGGTACGCGGATCGGTTACGACGCCCGTGACGGCCGCGGCGGCCGCGGTCAGCGGGCTGGCCAGCAGGGTGCGCGAACCGGGGCCCTGTCGGCCCTCGAAGTTGCGGTTGCTGGTGGATACACAATATTTCCCGGCGGGAATCTTGTCATCGTTCATGGCCAGGCAGGCCGAGCAGCCCGGTTGCCGGAGTTCGAATCCGGCGTCGGCAAGCACCCTGTCCAAGCCCTCGGCCTGGATCTGGCGATAGACCGTCCAGGAACCCGGAACCAGCCAGGCGGTGATGTTGGCAGCTTTCCTGCGGCCTTTCACCACCGAAGCGAAGGCCCGGAAATCTTCCAGGCGCCCGTTGGTGCAGGCACCCAGAAAGACATAGTCGACGGGTTTCCCCAGCAGGCTTTCCCCGGCGCGGAAATCCATATAGTTCAAGGCCTTGGCCGGTGCATCGGCGGGGATGGCGCCGTCAATGGCCATGCCCATGCCCGGATTGGTGCCGTAGGTGATCATGGGCGGGATGGCGGCCGCATCGTACACTTCCTCGCGGTCAAAGACGGCGTCATCATCGCTGCGGAGCGTTTTCCATTGCGCGACGGCCTGGTCCCATGCCGCTCCCTTGGGCGCATAGGGTTTGTCTTTCAGGTAGGCGAAGGTCACCTCGTCCGGGGCGATAAAACCGCCGCGGGCACCCATCTCGATGGACAGGTTGCACAGGGTAAGCCGCCCTTCCATAGACAGGTTGCGCACGGTGGAACCGGCATACTCTACGAAATACCCCGTTGCACCGGAGGTGGTAAGCTGCTGCATCAGGTACAGGGCGATATCTTTCGCGGTGACCCCTTTCCCCAGCGTGCCCTCGATGCGGATGCGCATCGATTTGGGCTTCTGCTGCAGGATGCATTGCGAAGCCAGCACCATCTCCACTTCGGAGGTGCCGATGCCGAACGCGACGGCACCCATGGCTCCGTGGGTGGAGGTGTGCGAATCGCCGCAGACGATGGTCATTCCCGGCAGCGACAAGCCCTGTTCCGGTCCTACTACGTGGATGACCCCGTTGCGCGGATCCATCATCCCGAAATGTTCCAGACCGAACTGGCGGGCGTTGGCGGCGAGGGTCTCCACTTGTTTGCGCGAGACCGGATCCTCAATGGGTTTGTCCTGGTCGTGCGTGGGCGTATTATGGTCCGGCATGCAGAAAATCTTGTCCGGACGCAGGCAGCCGATGCCGCGCTGGCGCAGCCCCTCGAAAGCCTGCGGGCTGGTAACTTCGTGGCAATACAGCCGGTCTATGTAAAGCTGGACGGGCCCGGCTCCGGTGTCGTGCACCACGTGGGCGTCCCAGATTTTGTCGAAAAGCGTATTCATTTCACCGAACATTTATTCAAGCAATCCACATAGGCTTCGATGGCGGCGGCCACGATATCGGTGCTGGCGCCGAAGCCGTAATAAATCCGGCCCTCGCATTCAACCTGGATGTGGACCTTGCAGTTGTCGTCGGAGCCTTGCGAGATGCCCTGGATGGTAAATTCCTTGATGGTTACATGGCGGCGCACAATCTGCCGGAGCGCGTTGATGGCCGCATCTACCGGACCGTTTCCGGTTGCGGCCGATTCAAATTTCTCGCCTGCGATGTCCAGCCCCACGGAGGCCACGGGTTTCATGCCGATGCCGCTGGTGGCCTGCAGCCAGTCCACGCGGATGTGGTGGTCCTGGGACCGTTCGGCACCCGCCAGCAGGAGGATGTCGTCGTCGTGGATTTCTTTTTTCTTGTCGGCCAGGTCCAGGAAGGCCTTATAGACCTGATCCAGGCGCTCATCGCTCAAATGCACCCCCAGTACCTCCAGGCGGTATTTCAGGGCTGCGTGGCCGCTGCGGGCGGTCAGGACGATGGCATTGTTGTCGATGCCCACGTCGCGCGGGTCGATAATCTCATAGGTCTGGGCATTTTTCAGGACGCCGTCCTGGTGGATGCCGGACGAATGGGCGAAGGCGTTCCGTCCCACGATGGCCTTGTTGGGCTGCACCGGCATGTTCATCAGGCTGGAAACCATGCGGCTCAGCGGATAAATCTTCTGGGTGTTGATGCCGGACTGCAGGCCCAGTTCCTTGTGCGAGCGCAGGATCATGGCCACTTCCTCCAGCGAGGTGTTTCCGGCGCGTTCGCCGATGCCGTTGATGGTGACTTCGCACTGGCGGGCGCCGTTCAGGATACCGGAAACGGTGTTGGCGGTGGCCATGCCCAGGTCATTGTGGCAGTGGGTGGAGAGGATGGCGTTCTCGATGCCGTCCACGTGGTCGCACAGGTATTTGATTTTGGCACCGTATTCTTGCGGAAGGCAGTAGCCCGTGGTGTCGGGGATGTTCACGACCGTGGCGCCGGCCTTGATGACGGCTTCCACCACCCGGGCCAGGAATTCATTCTCGGTCCGGCCGGCATCTTCGGCATAAAACTCAATGTCTTCCACGTATTTCTTGGCATACTTGACGGCCCGGACGGCCCGCTCCAGGATTTCTTCCCGGGTGGCATTGAATTTATACTTGATGTGGGAATCGGACGTGCCGATTCCGGTGTGGATGCGTTTGTGCTTGGCATACTTCAAGGCTTCGGCGGCCACGTCGATATCCTTTTCTACCGCGCGCGAAAGGGCGCAGATGGTGGGCCAGGTCACGGCCTTGGAAATCTCGATGACCGAATTGAAATCGCCGGGGCTGGAAATGGGGAACCCCGCTTCGATAACATCCACGCCCAGACTTTCCAGTGCCTTGGCCACCTGGATTTTCTCTACGGTATTCAGCTGGCATCCGGGGACCTGTTCGCCGTCACGCAGCGTGGTGTCGAAAAAATAAACCCTGTTCTTGTCCATATTGTAAAGTTCTTTAGGCATGAAAACGTTTTATTTGCATCATGAGCTACTTTATGCAACAAAAATAATCATTTTGATAGAAAATTCCTATCTTTGTATGCTGTATTAGCCGGGTGGCACCAATCCACCTGCCTGTAGTAAGGATTTTAATAGTTTCAATAACATATGAACGAATTATTCTATCTGGTGCCTGCGGCATCGTTGGTTGCTTTGTTCTTTGCCTGGTTCTTCTTCCATCAGATGATGAAGGAGAGCGAAGGAACGGTGACCATGAAAGAAATTGCCCAGTACGTTCGCGAAGGCGCCATGGCGTATCTGCGTCAGCAGTACAAAGTGGTGATCATCGTTTTCATCGTCCTGGCCGTCATCTTTTCCATCCTGGCCTATGGCTTCCACGTACAGAATGCGTGGGTCCCGTTCGCCTTCCTGACCGGCGGTTTCTTCTCCGGCCTGGCCGGTTTTATCGGCATGAAGACCGCCACTTATGCCTCTGCCCGTACGGCCAACGCCACGATGCGTTCCCTGAACGCCGGCTTGAAGATCGCTTTCCGAAGCGGCGCCGTGATGGGTCTCACCGTCGTGGGTCTCGGCCTTCTGGATATCTCCCTTTGGTGGCTCATCCTGAACGCCTTTGTCGAGGAAACTTCTGAAGCGCAGACCCTGGTCGTCATCACCACCACCATGCTGACCTTCGGCATGGGTGCCTCTACGCAGGCGTTGTTCGCCCGTGTGGGTGGCGGTATCTATACCAAAGCGGCCGATGTGGGCGCCGATATCGTGGGCAAGGTGGAACAGGATATCCCCGAGGATGATCCCCGCAACCCGGCGACCATCGCCGATAACGTGGGCGACAACGTGGGTGACGTGGCCGGTATGGGTGCCGACCTGTACGAGTCCTATTGCGGTTCCATCCTCGCTACCATGGCACTGGGCGCTTCCACGTTCTTCTCGCAGGGTACGGATGTGCAGCTGCGCGCCATCATGGCCCCGATGCTGATTGCCGCCGTGGGCGTTGTCCTGTCCATCCTGGGTATTTACGCCGTCCGCACCAAGGAAGGTGCTTCGCTGAAAGACCTGCTGGGCTCCCTGAGCGTGGGTACCAACCTGAGCGCGGTCCTGATTGCGGTGGTGACCTTCGGCATTTTCCGCCTGCTGGGTTTCCCCAACTGGTGGCAGATGTCCCTGTCGGTCCTCTCCGGTCTGCTGGCCGGCGTCATCATCGGCAAGGCAACCGAATATTATACCTCCCATTCCTATAAGCCCACGCAGAAACTGGCCGAGAGTTCCCAGACGGGTCCGGCGACCGTGATTATCAACGGTGTGGGCCTGGGCATGATTTCGACGGCCATCCCGGTGGTGACCATCGCGATTGCCATTATCCTGGCCTACGGCTTCGCAACGGGCTTCAGCTTCTCGACCGATACGCTGAGCATGGGCCTGTACGGTATCTCCATCGCCGCTGTCGGTATGCTTTCCACGCTGGGGATCACCCTGGCTACGGATGCGTACGGCCCCATCGCCGACAATGCCGGCGGTAACGCCCAGATGTCCGAACTGGATCCTTCGGTGCGGGAGAAAACCGATATCCTTGACTCGCTTGGCAATACGACGGCTGCTACCGGAAAGGGCTTTGCCATCGGTTCCGCCGCCTTGACCGCCCTGGCCTTGCTGGCTGCCTATATCGAGGAAATCAAGATTGGCTTCTCCCACGTGGGCAAGACGGTGCTCGAAGTGGGCGACAGGACCGTGGAAACGGTTTCTGCGACCATTACCGATATCGTTGAATATTATGATATTTCGCTGATGAACCCGCTGGTTCTCGTGGGCATCTTCCTGGGTGCCATGATGGCCTTCCTGTTCTGCGGTCTTACGATGACCGCCGTGGGCCGTGCCGCCGAGAAGATGGTGGTCGAGGTCCGTCGCCAGTTCCGTGAAATCGCCGGTATCCTGGAGGGCAAGCAGCGTCCGGACTATACTTCCTGCGTCCGCATCTCTACCAAGGCCGCCCAGCAAGAAATGGTGTTCCCGTCCCTGCTGGCCATCATCGTGCCGATGCTCGTGGGCATTCTGTTCGGCCCTGCCGGCGTGATCGGCCTGCTGGCCGGCGGTCTGGGTGCCGGTTTCGTCCTGGCTATCTTCCTGGCCAACTCCGGCGGTGCCTGGGACAATGCCAAGAAGTATGTGGAGGAAGGCCACTTCGGCGGCAAGAACTCCTCCTCCCACCATGCAACGGTGGTCGGTGATACCGTGGGCGATCCGTTCAAGGATACCTCGGGCCCTTCGCTGAACATCCTGATCAAGTTGATGTCCATGGTTTCCGTGGTCATGGCCGGCCTGGCCGTCATGTTGCACGGTTAAGACAGAATCACATAGACAAACCTGGGCTGGCCCATTCCGGACCGGCCCTTTTTTTTCTGCCTGAAATAACGTAAATTTGTTGTCCGGCGTTAAGTAAAGAAAATCAGGTCTATGGCAAATTTCAAGGCGTTGGCAAAGGATACGGCCATCTACGGGGTGAGCAGTATCGTGGGAAGGTTCCTCAACTACCTTCTGGTCCCCTTATATACCTATAAGATTACGGCCGCCAGCGGCGGATATGGGGTGGTGACCGAGCTGTATGCCTATACCGCCCTGCTGCTGGTCATCCTGACCTACGGGATGGAAACCACGTTCTTCCGATTTGCGAACAAGGAAGGGGAAGATCCCAAATTGGTGTTCTCTACCATCCTTCGCATGGTGGGCACGACGTCGGCGCTCTTTGCCGGTCTTGTCCTGGCTTTCCTGGGCCCGATCAGCCGGGGCATGGGGTATGCCGGCCATCCCGCCTTTGTGGGGGCGATGGCGGCCACCGTGGCCCTGGACGCCTTCCAGGCCATCCTGTTCGCTTACCTCCGGTATCAGAAAAAGGCCATTAAGTTTGCCTCCTTGAAGCTGCTGTTCATTTTCCTGAACATCACGCTGAACCTGGTCTATTTCGTGGTGCTGCCCAAGCTGGGTGCGGTGTCCACGCTCAATGTGGGTTACGTCTTCTATATCAACCTGTTTTGTACGGCGACCATCACCTTCTTTTTTGCGAAAGAGCTCAAAGGCATCACCTATGGCTTCGACGGCGCCCTGATGCGGAGGATGCTTGCCTATACCTGGCCGCTGCTGATCCTGGGAATCGCCGGTATCCTGAACCAGACGGCCGATAAAATCCTCTTCCCGCACATCTATCCGGGCGAGGATGCCAAAATGCAGCTGGGCATTTACGGGGCGGCGAGCAAGATAGCCATGATCATGGCCATGATTACCCAGGCGTTCCGGTATGCCTATGAACCCTTCGTATTCGGAGGGGCGAAGGAGAAAGACAGCCGGGAGACCTACGCAAAGGGGATGCGTTATTTCCTGGTTTTCACCCTGCTGGCCTATCTGTGCGTGCTGGCGTACTTGCCTGTGCTGCGGTACATTATCAGCCCGGAATACTGGGATGGATTGCGGGTGGTGCCCATCGTGATGGCGGCCGAAATCCTCATGGGGGTGTATTTTAACCTGTCCTTCTGGTATAAACTATCGGACCGGACCCTCTGGGGCGCGGTTTTTTCGGGCGTGGGCTGTGCCGTACTCATCGGGGTGAACCTGGTCCTGGTGCCCCGCATCGGATATATGGGCTGCGCCTGGGGAGGCGTCGCGGGATACGGTTCGGCCATGCTCTTGTCCTACCTGGTGGGCCAGAAATATGAGCCGGTGAACTACCGGGTTCCGGTCCTGCTGGCCTATGTCGCCTTGACGGCCGCCTTGTCACTCCTGGTCTTGTGGTCGGGGGATCACCTGGGCCGGGCAGGGTCATTGGCCTTGAATACGCTGGCCGTGCTGGCCTTCGCCGGGGTGGTTTTCCGGGTGGAATTGCAGCCGGTCCTGCGGGCCCGACACAACGTATCATAATTTTTTGTATCTTTGTCAAATGAACAAGTTGCTGGTCATTCGATTTTCCGCCATTGGAGATGTCGCATTGAGTGTCTTGGCAGTGCGGGCGCTACGGGAGGCCTATCCCGGCTTGGACATTACCGTCGTCACGCGTGAACACCTGCTGTGCCTGTTCGAGGATATTCCCAACCTGTCTTTTTTCATGGTTCCGCATCATCCCGAATGGGAAGACCGGCTGGAACTGATCCGCCAGTTGCAGGGAAACAAGTTTGACGCAGTTGCCGATTTGCAAAATACGTTCACGTCCCGCACCCTCTGCCGGGTAATTGCCTGCAGAGGCTGCCGGGTCGAACGGTTCGATCGGTGCCGAAAGCCGCTGCGTAAACTCACGAAACACCGTCCCGGAGCGGAACCGGTCCGGGAAGAGGTCCTGCGTTTCCTGGATGTATTTGCCCGTCTGGGCTACCCCGTCAATCCGCCGGTAGTGAAGCGGAAAACGCTTCCCGTTCCCGAGGTATTCGGCTCCAAAGCGGGCCGCTGGGTGGGGCTGGCACCGTTTACGACCAAGCTTACCAAGATGTACCCGCTGGACAGCGCCGCCGAAGTGGTGCGCCGCCTGCAAGAGGAATTTGACAAGGTCTTCATCTTTTCCGGAGCCAACGCCGAACAACATTTCTGCGAGGAAATGACCCGCCTGTATCCCCGGGTCGAGACGGTCTATGGCCGGACGAACCTGGCCGGAGAAGTGGCGCTCATTTCCAACCTGGATGTGCTGGTGTGCGCCGCCGGGGCGACCATGCATATGGCCCGGCTCACGGGCGCGCCCATCGTGGCGCTTTGGGGTGGAACGCATCCGGCCTGCGGTTACGGAGCCTATGGGGCCGATCCCGAGCGGGATTATCTGCAGTTAGACCTGCCCTGCCGGCCGTGTTCGGCCTTCGGGGAGGGCTATTGCCACCGGGAAGATTATGCCTGCCTGAACCGCCTGACACCGGACATGATTCTGGACAAGGTGCATGATGTGGTCGGGAAAAAATAAAGGCTCCGGGATTCCGGAGCTCTTTTTGTGCGGTGGGTGAGACTCGAACTCACACGCAAGCAATATGCACTACCCCCTCAAAGTAGCGTGTCTACCATTTCACCACCACCGCAGTTGAGTTGGGACTGCAAAGTTATAGATAAATCTCGGAATTGCAAAAAAATATGAAAAAATTAATCGGATTCGATCTGGACGGAACGCTCACCCAGCACCGTACACCCATTCCGGAGGCCGTCCGCACCCTCTTGGACGACCTGGGCCGCCGCTACCGCCTGGTGATGGTCGGCGCGGGGAACTGTCCCCGGATTTTCGCGCAGATGGGGAATTATCCCATCGACATCGTGGGAAATTACGGCATGCAGGAAGCGACGGTGGAAAACGGCGCGCTTCGCATCGTCCGCCAGGATACCTGTCCGGCCGACCGGGAACGCTTCCTGCACGAAGCCGCCCGTCTGCGGAAACAGTACGGATACACGGATTATGCGGGTGATTCGGTGGAATTCCACGAGAGCGGGATGGTTACCTTCGCGCTCCTCGGGACGAAGGCCGGCCTGGCCGATAAACTCGCGTTCGATCCCGATCGCAGCAAACGCCGCGTCATGTATGCCGAGGTCTGCAAGACCTTCCCGGATTATGTGGTCTATATCGGCGGGTCTTCCTCCTTCGACCTGGCACCGGCCCGCTACAACAAATACGACGCGATGTGCGCCTACGGGGCTTCCCGCGGCATCGGGGTGGAAGAGATGGTTTTCGTGGGGGACGATTTTGACGACGGGGGAGGCGATTCCCACATCCGCCTGCGGGGGATGGACTACGTGCGCATCGAAGATTATCGCACCGCGCCCGAAACCCTTCGGCACATATTCTTATAGAGAATTTGCAAAAAAACAGAATTGTGTGTACCTTTGCACCCGCTCTACGAGATAGAGCATAACGGTTAATTTTTTAAAAACAGATTTACAATGGCTGTTAAAATTCGTTTACAGCGCCACGGAAAGAAGAATTTCGCATTCTTCCACATTGTCGTGGCTGACTCCCGCGCACCGCGCGACGGTCGTTTCATCGAGCAGCTCGGCTCGTACAATCCCAACACCAATCCTGCCACGATCGTGCTCAACTCCGAGCGCGCCCTTGCCTGGCTGAATGTCGGTGCCCAGCCCACGCTGACGGCCCGCCGCATCCTTTCCTATGAGGGTGTGATGCTGCGCAAGCACCTTGCCGGTGGTGTTGCCAAGGGTGCCCTGACCCAGGAGCAGGCAGACGCCAAGTTCGCCGCCTGGATGTCCGAGCGCAACTCCAAGATCCTGGCCAAGAAGCAGGGTCTGTCCAAGGCTGCCGCCGAGGCCGCCAAGGCTACCGCCGAGGCTGAAGCCAAGGTGAGCGCCGAGCGTGCCGAAGCCATCGCCAAGAAGAAAGCTGAAGCGGCCGAGGAGGCTGCAAAGGCTGCTGCGGAGGCTGCTGAAGCCGCTGCAGGCGAGGCTGCCGAAGAGGCTCCGGCCGAGGAGAACGCGTGATCCAGATCGCCCAAGTTCTCAAGTCCAACGGCGCCGACGGCGAAGTCCTGATGGGATTCCGCAACATCGACCCGGACGACATCAATCTACAGGAACCGGTGTTCATCTATTTCGATGGACTTCCGGTTCCTTTCTTTATCGAAAAACTGACCCCTCGCGGGGTTTCGAAGGCCCTTTGCCGCCTTACCGGCATCCATTCGCTGGCCGATGCCGAAGAACTTGCCGGCGCAGCGGTGTACGCCGATGCTTCTACCCTCGACCGTGAGGAGGAGGAAGAAGGACTTGACCTGGACGCCCTGGTGGGGTGGACGGTTCGTCGGGCCGATTTGCAGCAAGTGGTCGGAACGGTGAGCGGCTACGAAGACATTCCGGGGAATCCCTGCCTGTACATCGAACCGGGATCGGTCCTGGTGCCCCTGCACGAAGACCTGGTCGTGGATGTGGATGAGGATTCCCGGACCCTGACCTTGATCATACCGGAGGGCCTGCTATGACGCTGGCGGATCTGCATACCGGAGAACAGGCGGTCATCGTCAAGGTGAACGGCCACGGGAGTTTCCGCAAACGCCTGATTGAGATGGGCTTCATTCGCGGGAAGAAGGTCCGCGTGGTCCTGAACGCCCCGCTGAAGGACCCCATCGAATATGAAGTGCTGGGTTATCGGCTTTCCCTCCGGCGCGAAGAGGCGGAACGGATCGAGGTGGTGAGCGAAGGAGAGGCCCTCCAAGCGCTTGTCAGCGACGAACACCTGCAAGGACTGCCGGCGGATATGGCGGAAACCGAGCGGCTCGACCGGGCGCTGGAACATGTGGCCGAGGAACGGCACCATGTGATCCGCGTGGCCCTGGTGGGCAATCCCAATTGCGGGAAAACTTCGCTTTTCAACATGGCGTCCGGCAGCCACGAGCACGTGGGGAATTATTCCGGCGTGACGGTGGATGCCCGCGAAGGACGCCTGACCTATAAACATTACGAAATCGTGCTGGTGGACCTGCCGGGGACCTATTCCCTATCGGCCTACAGCCCGGAAGAACGCTATGTCCGGCAGACCCTGATCGAATCCGTTCCCGATATCGTACTCAATGTGGTGGACGCTTCCAACCTGGAGCGCAACCTGTACCTAACCACCCAGCTCATCGACATGAACCTGCGGATGGTTATGGCGTTGAATATGTTCGATGAGTTTACCGGGAAAGGCGACCAGCTGGACCTGCAGCAGTTCGGATGGCTGCTGGGCATGCCGGTCTGTCCCACGGTGAGCCGCACCGGCGAGGGGATCCCCCACCTGCTGGACACCCTCATCGCGGTATACGAACAGAACGATCCGCGCCTGGCGCGCCACATCCACATCAACCACGGGGTGGAACTGGAAAAGAGCATCAACCGCCTGCAAAACCTGCTTTGGCGGGACAGCTATATCCCGGCGCACTACTCTACCCGTTGGCTGGCCATCAAATTCCTGGAGAACGACAAAGAGGTGAACCGGATCCTGGAGAAGCGGCCCGGTCGCGATGAGCTGATCGCCGCGCGTTTCGAGGAGGAGCAGCGCCTGCAGAAACTGCTGGGCGTGGGGGCCGAGAGCGCCATCGTCGATGCAAAATATGCCTTTGTGCAGGGAGCACTGGCCGAGGTGTACCAGCCTTACATCGCGGAGCGGCCGCGCAGTACCTGGACCGACAAGATTGACGCACTGGTGACGAACCGCTGGCTGGCCTTCCCCATTTTCATCCTTTTCCTGTATGTGATTTTCCAGGCGACTTTCTCCCTGGGGCAGTATCCGATGGACTGGATTGAATGGCTGGTGGGCAAGTTCGGCGAAGGTGTGGGGGCCATCATGACGGACGGCTGGCTGAAAGACCTGGTGGTAAACGGCCTCATTGCCGGTGCCGGAAGCGTCCTGGTCTTCCTGCCCAACATCCTGATTCTGTATTTCTTTATTTCCTTGATGGAGGACTCCGGGTATATGTCCCGCGCGGCCTTCATCATGGACAAACTGATGCATAAGATTGGCTTGCACGGCAAGTCCTTCATTCCCATGGTAATGGGCTTCGGGTGCAACGTGCCGGCCATCATGGCCACGCGCATCATCGAAAGCCCCAAGAGCCGGTGGATTACCATTGCAATCATCCCGTTCATGTCCTGCGCGGGCCGCCTGCCGGTGTTCGTGTTGCTGGCGGGCGCGTTTTTCCCCCAGGCGCCGGCCCTGGCCCTGCTGGGCATCTACCTGCTGGGCATCGTCCTGGCCATCCTTTCCTCGCTGGTCCTGAGCCGGTTCATCAAGGAGGACGACCTGCCCTTTGTGATGGAACTGCCGCCGTACCGGATGCCTACCTGGAAGGCCATCGGCCGTCATACGTGGGAGAAGGGACAGCAGTACCTGCAGAAAATTGCCACCACCATCATGCTGTGTTCCCTGATTATCTGGGCGTTGGGTTACTTCCCGCAGAGCGATGCCCCTGACCAGAAAGAGCAGTCTTACCTGGCCATGGTGGGGAAGGCCGTCGCTCCGGCCATGGAACCCCTCGGCTTCAATTGGAAGATGGATGTGGGCTTGATTACCGGCGTGGCCGCCAAAGAGCTGGTTGTAAGCTCCCTGGGCGTGATGTACGCCGGTTCGTCCGAAACGGAATCGGCCGGAGACATCCAGTTGCAGGAAACCCTCCGACGGGATCTTACCTTGCCCGCCGCAGTGGCCTTCATGATTTTCATCTTGCTGTATTTCCCCTGCATCGCCACCTTTATCGCCATCCGGAATGAAACCGGCCGGTGGAAATGGGCGATTCTCTGTTGCACCTACACCATTGTCGTGGCCTGGGTTTTCGCCTTCCTGGGGAATGTCGTGACAGCGCTGCTGATCTAGTCCTTACGCCTGCCAGGCCGGGTCATTGGCCTTGATATCCTCCCAGAAGGCGGCACGGGCGGTGACCCAATAAGGCATGACCCACAGGAGACCGATACCGCAGGTGAGCATGGACAGGAGAATCCAGCCGATAAAGCTGAGGTCCAGATAGAACAGGTCGAATTTGTGTCCCTTCATCAGCCGGCGGCTCTCGTCGATGGCCTGGTTGGCGCTCAGTTCCGGACGCTCCACCAGGATATAGTACGTCATGGCGTAGGAGTAAGACTTGATAATGCCGGGAATAAACAGGAGCAAGGTCCAAAGGGCGATATACAGCATCATCAGGAAGGAGCCCCAAACATAGTGAAGCCAGTTGCCGAACCCTATTTCGAACATATTCTGGATGAGCCGGTTATCTCCATTGACAAGCAGGACCTTTTGGGCATTGTAATACCCGACCATCAAGGGCCAGCCTACCAGGTAGATTAACACCAGGGTTCCGACATACAAGGGAATGATAGCGTGAGCGGTCACGCCCGAAATCGCGCTGGCAATGTTAACGCCATAATACGGCCCCATCACAACACCCATGACGGCATACAAAACGATTCCTGCCAAAACGGCCGGAGCCCAGTTGCCCTTCAGGGCGGCCAGGGACTCATTCTTGTAATCCTGATTCTGTTTCATAATCGACTAATTTTTTTCAAATATAGAATTATTATTTTTGTAATCCAAGGCGGAATCCGTATATTTAGAAGAAATTAAGATACCATGAAACCGTTTTTCCATACCCTCCTTGCCCTGGTGGTCGTGCTTCCGTTGCAGGCCCAGGAATATTCCGACACCTATTCTCCCGGAAAGAATACAATCTACCGGAAAGGATGGATCGATTTCAACAAAAACGGGGTCAAGGATCTCTATGAGAATCCGGCTGCGAGGTTGGAAGATCGCATCGAGGACCTGCTGAAGCAGATGACCCTCGAGGAGAAAACCTGCCAGCTGGTCACCCTGTATGGGTATCACCGCGTCCTCAAGGATGAACTGCCCACGCCGCGCTGGAAAACCCGGCTGTGGAAGGATGGCGTGGGGGCCATCGACGAGCACCTGAACAGTTTCTACTCCTCCACCAAACCCGCCTATCAGAGCGAGTACACCTGGCCGGCTTCCAAGCACGCCTGGGCCTTGAATACCGTCCAGAAATGGTTTGTCGAGGAAACCCGGCTGGGGATTCCGGTGGATTTCACCAACGAAGGCATCCACGGCAACGAATCCCTCCGCTCTACCGGCTTCCCCACTCCGCTGGGGCTGGGCGCCACCTGGGACAGGGAACTGCTGAACGAAGTGGGGCGTGTGACCGGCCGCGAAGCCCGGATGATGGGCTATACCAATACCTATGGTCCCATCCTGGACGTCATCCGCGACCAGCGCTGGGGCCGGTGTGAGGAATCCTTCGGCGAAAGCCCCTATCTGGTGGCCGAACTGGGCATTCAATTTACCCGGGGCCTGCAGGAAAACGTCCTGTCCACGGGCAAGCACTTTCTGGCCTACTCCAACAACAAGGGCGCGCGCGAAGCCGAGGCCCGCTGCGACCCGCAGATGTCGCCCCGCGAACTGGAATACATCCATGCCTATGTCTGGCGCCGGGTGGTCAGCGAGGCCGGCCTCATGGGCGCAATGGTATCGTATAACGACTATGACGGTCTTCCCATGGCCTCCAGCCACTACTGGATGGTGGAACGCTTGCGCGACGAGTGGGGTTTCCGGGGGTATATCGTATCGGACAGCGAGGCGGTGGAGTATCTCCACACCAAGCATCGGACCGCATCGTCCCAGAAAGAAGCGGCCGCGCAGTCCATCCTCGGCGGCATGAATGTCCGCTGCACCTTCCGGGAACCCGATACCTTTGTGCTCCCGCTGCGCGAAGCCATCGCCGAGGGGATGGTGCCGATGGCGGTGATCGATGACCGCGTCCGCGACGTCCTGCGCGCCAAATTCGTGTTGGGTCTGTTCGATGATCCGTACCAGCGGGATCTCAAGGGGGCCGATGAGGAAGTGGAAAAAGCGGAAAATCAGGAAGTTTCCCTGCGCGCATCCCGCGAGAGCGCCGTGCTGCTGAAGAATACCGGTGTGCTGCCGCTGCAGCTGGAATCCTTGAAACGCATCGCCGTGGTGGGACCGAACGCGACCGCCATCGAATATGCCCGCAACCATTACGGACCGAAAGATATCCCGGTCGTGAGTCCCCTGGAAGGAATCAAAACTTTTGTGGGAGACCGTGCAACTGTTTCTTATGTGCAAGGTTGCGACCTGGTAGATGCCAACTGGCCGGACTCCGAACTGTTCCCCACCCCGCTTACCCGTCAGGAGCAGGCTGGGATTGACGAGGCCGTGGCCCTGGCCCGGGAGAGCGACGTGGTCGTGGCCGTGATGGGCGGCTCGCACCGTACCTGTGGCGAAAGCCGTTCCCGGTCCTCCCTGGACCTGCCGGGCCGCCAGCGCGACCTGCTCATGGCCCTGCACGCTACCGGGAAGCCGGTGGTGCTGGTGCTGATCAATGGCCGCGCCCTTTCCATCAACTGGGAAGATGCGTATCTGCCGGCCATTCTGGAAATGTGGTATCCCGGCCCTCATGGCGGAACGGCCCTGGCCGAAGTCCTGTTCGGTGCCTATAATCCGGGCGGCAAGACCACCACGACCTTCCCGCGCAGCGTGGGTCAGATCCCGTTCAACTTCCCTTACAAGCCGCTTTCCCAATCCGACAGCTACCCGGGTCTGGGACCTTCTGGCAAGGCGGCCCGGGTGAACGGACCGCTCTATCCCTTCGGCTTCGGCCTTAGCTACACCACCTTCCGCTACGCTAACCTGCAACTGGCCGCTGCTCCGGCATCTGATGCTGCGGTTTTGGCTGCTGCGACATCTGCTGCTGCGGCAGATGCCCCTTCGTCGCAGGAGAACAGGGGATATGCTCCTCAGGGGCAATCTTCCGCAGCATCCTACGCTTCCGTGGCAGATGCCCCTCTCGTAATCGAGGCCGGTCAGAGCGTGATGGTGTCGGTTGAGGTGACGAATACCGGTGACCTGGCAGGCGACGAAGTGGTCCAACTCTACATCAAAGACGACTGTAGCAGCGTCATCTCTTACGAGCGGCAGCTGGCCGGTTTCGAACGCATCCACCTGCTTCCGGGCGAGACCCGTACGGTCACCTTCACCGTAGGTCCTGACCGGATGCAGTTGTTGGACGCCTCCTGCCACTGGGTCGTGGAGCCGGGAACCTTCACCCTCTTCGCCGGCCCTTCCTCCGAAGACCTGCCCCTCTCCGCCTCCTTCTTTGTCCGCTAGGCCCCTTTCGGATACCGGACGGTGAAGCAGGCGCCGCCGAGGTTGAAGGATTTGGAATAGGAAATCTCAGCGTTGCATTTCTCCAGGATACTCCGGCTGATAGCGAGTCCCAGGCCAGTCCCTTTGCTCTTGGTGGTGAAGTTGGGTGTGAAGAGCTTGCTGCGGTTTTCGTCATCCACGCCCGGGCCGTCGTCCTCCACCACAATATCGTAGAATCCATCTTTCGTAGAATGGCGCAGGGATACCAGCACATGGCCGCGCGGATCCCCCTCGCCGCTCTCCAGCCGGCTCTCCACCGCCTGGATGGCATTGCTCATCAGGTTTACGAACACCCGGGTCAGTTGCGGTTTCGGACCGTGGATAAGGGTGCCTTCCAGGCCCATGTAGGAGAGTTCGATGTCGTCCCGGCTGTCGAACAGGCCGATTTCCTCTTTCAGCAGTTTGTCCAGGTCGAACTCCACCGGGTCCTCGGTGTACAGTTTGGCGAAGGTAGAGAACTCGCTGGCCGTCTCGGCGAGGATGTCGATCTGCGCGAGCACCTCTTTGGAAACATTGTCGAACCGGTCTTCCCACACCGGATTCCCGTTGGTCTTCAGGCGGATGAGCTGCTGGATCTGGAGCTTGATGGGCGTGAGCGGGTTCTTGATTTCGTGGGCCACCTGCCGTGCCATCGTCGCCCAGGCCTTGTCGCGTTCCGCCTGGGTCAGCTGGCGGGTGGAATCGTAGAGATCGTGCACCATTAGGTTGTACGCGCGCACGAGGGAAGAAATCTCGTCGTCCCGTTCGTACACAATGTATTCGGGGTGATTCAGGTCCGTCTCGTTCATCTTCCTTCCCATCTCCACGAGCGGCCGGAACATTTTGTCCACCACGCGGGCGATGGTAAACCGGGCCAGGATGAGCAGCATGAAGAACAGGGTGAAGATGGATACGGAATGCAGCACGGCTTCGGTTTCGAAATCGTAATTCTTGTCGTTGTACGGTGCGCCCAGGATGGCGATCATGTCACCGTCTCCGTTGAAAATCGGGGCGTACATAAAGTAGCAGGACTGTTTCCCGAACCGCTCCTTGTGAATCCAGTAGCGCATGTGCTCATGGACGATGTTGCGGTACGCATCACCCCGCATGCGGGTGCCCAGCAGCATCCGGTCGAAAATCTCCGGGGTGGTGGAGCGCAACAGCCGGCCGGCGGTGGAATAGAGCGTGATATCGGTCTTGGTAACGCTGCCGGCATCGTCCAAGATTCCCGCGACCTCCTGCGCGGGCAGGTCGGAAAAGTCCTTCACAAAGCGGCTGCGCATCTGCACCAGCGTCTGGATGGCGTTGATTTTGTCGGACATCATGGTCTTCAGGTTGGCGTCGTTTCGCCGGTTCACGAAGAGAATGCTGATGACGGCCATGACAATCAGGGTCAGGACCAGGGAGGCCAGGAGGACAAAGTTGATGCGCGATTTGTAATAGTTTTGCTCGAACAGCTGTGCCCTCCGTCGGTGCGACCAGGTCATAAAATAGGTAAGGACGTAGAACAGCAGCAACAGGAAGAAGATGGAAACCAGGTAGTTGGATACCTCTATTTTCGGGCGGGAAATGAGGATGGTCTCGTCTTCCGTAATCTCGTTTACGAAACGGGTATAGTGCTTGTCGTCGAAGTTCCCCTTAAAGGTAGCCAGGTGGCCGTTTACATATTTAGCATAGGCGTACCGGGCCGGCAGGATCACCTGGCCCGGGGCGGAATAGCCCAGCAGGCTGGCATAGCCACGGTCTTCCCGGTTGGACTTGGGCTCTACGCCCACGAGGATGCTGCTGCCGCCATAGCGGCGGTTATAGAAATAGAACCGGCCTGTGTAGCGGCCCTGTCCATTGTTGTTCCGCGAGTAATAGAAATAGCTGGAGATGGGCGTTCCGTCGCCGATGCGGTCCCGGATATAGGCCCGCAATCCCGGAGAAAGCGTGCTCCCATCTGTCACGGAAACGGTAATGTCGTTGTTTTGCGCCACCCGTACCAGGTAATTCTCGGACAGGCGGTTCAGGATGATGCCGGCGCTGTTGTCCAAAGCCGACAGGGAGGCGATGACCGGATCCCTCGCAATGGCTTCCTCCACCTGACGGAGCTGGATTTCCAGGGTGATGTCGCGGTCCATGGCCAGGCGCGTCGCCCAGATCTTGACGGTGTTTTCCTCTTTCCTCAGGCCCAGGGTCGCGGTTGCCGCTACCAGGTAGAGCGATGCCAGGGAGGCAAATACCACGCGGGAGGGCCGGGAGAGCGCATCGAAGCGCCAGCCCGTCCGCGAACGGATGACCGGTCCCATCAGTTGCAGCAGCAGGGGGATGCACAGCAGCAACAACATCAGCGACAGCAGCACCATGCCCGACCAGGGCGTCAGCCGGTCAAATTTATACAGTTCCAGGCAGATGTTGGAGTTCATGATGATGCTTCGGAGCGAACGATGCACGTGGACGAGAATGCTCAGGAGGACAATCGTCACGCCGCCGACAAAACAAGCGTCGGTGCCCTTCCCCTTCCCATACAGGCGCCGGAAAATATCCATCCTGATGGCATAGGTATAGAGGACTCCCATGAACAGGGACAGGTTCACGATGAGCAGGGTCCCCAGTGAATCCATCAGGGCTCCATCGGCATACAGGGCGGGCGAGAAGAGGGGGGTGCTGCCTTTCAAGGTCCGCCCCCAGAGATAGAACGAACTCATGAAGAAGGCCAGCAAACCCATCAGGATCAGATACGTACGCAGGTTGTGCCGGGCCGTCAGGAGCAGGTAGGAAGCCAGCAGGTAGAGGCCCAGGGCCAGCCAGATGAGTTCGGAATAGGGCAGGACCGGATCCTCCTGCAGGACGTCGTCCATCAGCTTGAAAACCGGTTCCCCGTTCAGCGTCACGGCCGACCCGCCGGCTTCGGACAGGGGTTTGATGGAGAACCGTTTGTCGGGATGAAGTTCGGGGTTAATGCCGCCGAAAGCGGTTGTATTCAGGATTTCCAGACCGGCAATCACCTTGATCCGGCCGTTGCTCCGGCTTTCGGCCAGGTACCACCGCGGACCGAAGTTCTGGAACCGGACCTGCTCGGAAACGTCGGTCAGCGGCGACCGCATCACGTTTTGCAGGTTGTTCAGGTTGCGCATCCGGTTTTGCGGGCTGATATCGTCGCTGAGTACGGTAAACTGGTGCCGCCAGGCGGTGAGGGAATCGTCGGTGTAGCGGTAAACCACCATGTCGCGGGGGAGTCCTTCGAGGTCCATCCATGCGTCTGGATCGCTCTCGAGCGCCCGGTCGATAAATCCTTCCAGCACCGCCATCCGTTCCGATACGGCCGAGCCCATCCGGCGTGCGGCGGCGTCGGTATCGCCCGGGGCATTGTCGGTCAGCAGCGCCACCGCCATCAGGATGGCGGCCACTGTCATCAGGATCCAGGCCAGCCAGGATATGATTTTCCTGCGTTTCATCCTTCGTGATGATAGGGTTCTCCTTTTAAAATGGTAAAGGCACGGTAGAGCTGTTCCGCAAAAACCGTGCGCACCATCTGGTGGGAAAAGGTCATTTTCGACAGGGAAAGCATCCCGTCCGCACGGGCATAGACCGCCTTGCTGAATCCGTAGGCTCCGCCGATTACAAAGACCAGGTCCCGTCCTTCGCGGGAAAGATGATCGCCGATTTCCGCTGCAAACGCCATGCTGCGCAGCTCCCGGCCCCGTTCATCGAGCAGGATCACCCGGTCGGCGGGCTTCACGTTTTTCAGGATCAGCTCCCCCTCGCGCTCCTTGATCTGCTCTTTGGACAGGGCGGATACGTTTTTCAGCTGGGGAATCTCTACCAGCGAGAAGGGAACATAATGAGCCAGCCTGGCCGCATACAGCGACAGGCCCTCGCGTACCCACGCGACATCCGTTTTCCCGACGGTGAGCAGAATCATCCGCATATCTTCTACAAAAATAGCAAAGTGGCTCGGATTTTGCAAGTTGGATAACCCGGTATGAAAGCAATTCTCAAGATTGTCGCCCTTTTTTCCGCCCTCCTTCTGGCCGTTGAAGCCCGTGCAGAGGGGGATGATGTGTTTGTCCCCGTCGCCAAATACATCAGTCGGGGCGATGCCGAAAGCCTCACGGCCTGGTTTGCCGACAACCTGGAAATTTCCATCCTTTCCTCGTCCACCGATTCGTCCCGGAGCCAGGCAAGCCGCATCTTGAAGAATTTTTTCAATTCGTATTCACCGCGTTCGTTTGCGATAACCCATACGGCTACCCAGGGGAATTTGAAATATGCCCTCGGAAGATTGAGTGCAGGAGGTGAAGTATTTGAGGTTACGATATTTATGAGCTTTTCCGAGACGGGTTACAAGATCCAGCAATTAAAAATTGACCGTACTCCATAAGTTTTGGCACGGGCTTTGCATTTATGGAAAACCGGTTAGTTTTAGTTAATAATAGGGTTAGAAAAATGGTCGTTTCTTTTCGAAACGGCCTTTTTTTATTACATTTGTTGCATGAAGGTCTATATCCGTTTCATCACGGCCGTCTTCCTTCTGATCTTATCGGCCGTTTCCGCCCTGGCTCAGACAACCCGGGTGAAGGGCCGGGTTACCGATGCTTCAACCGGTGAGGGAGTCCCTTTCGTGGCTGTTTACTTCGAGGGAACGACCATCGGCGTATCGTCCGATCTGGACGGCTATTATATGTTGGAAACGCGCGATGCGAACGTGCGGGTGCTGTCGGCCGCGTTGCTGGGGTATGAGACCGCTTCCGTCGAGGTCGTACCCCGCAAATTCACGGAGGTGAATTTCCGCCTGAAGCCGGTGTACGATAATTTGAAAGCCGCCATCGTGAAACCGGACAACCGGTACATGAAGTGGATCCTGCGCAACATCGATGCCGCCAAGGACCGCAATAACCCGGAACTGCGGGACCGCTATGATTGCGAGCTCTACACCAAAATGGAGTTGGATATCACCCATCCCGACGACAACATCAAAAAGAGCACGCTGCTCCGGAAGAATTTCGGGTTTATCTTCGATTATGTCGATACTTCCGTGGTCTCGGGCGTCCCGTATCTTCCGGTGATGATGTCCGAAACGCATTCGCACATCTGGCATCAGCGGGATCCGGAAATGCGGCACGAAGAAATCCATGCCAACCGCATCTCCGGGATGGAAGACCAGACGGTGGCTGCCCAGTTTACCGGCAACCTCCACATGAAGGTGAACTTCTACAACAACTACATCAATATTTTCGATGTTGAAATGCCTTCTCCGCTATCGCGGGTGGGCCTGATGTACTACAATTATTTCCTGATCGACAGCCTTTATATCGACGGACGCAAGACCTGGAAGATCCGCTTCCATCCCGTCAAGTCCATTTCGTCCCCGGCCTTTGACGGCGAGATGTCCATCGACTGCAAGGATTTCGCCCTGCGGGAAATGCATTGCAAGCTGAAGAAGGGCGCCAATGTGAACTGGGTGCGGGACCTGGTGGTAGATCAGGAATCCCGCAGGGTACAGGATTCCATCTGGTTCTGGAAGATGGATAAGATTTATGCCGATTTCTCTGTCGTGAAAAAGGATTCGTCCAAGATGATTTCGTTCCTGGGCACGCGGCAGAGTGAATACAGCGAACCGGCCTTCGACGGTGTCAAACAGCCGGGAGTGGGCTTGGTGAGCGGCAATGTGCAGGTGGCGAAAGACGCCTTGGACAAGGATGAGGCGTATTGGAATGCCATCCGCCCGTACGAGCTTACCCAGAAGGAGCAGAACATCTACCACATGGTGGATTCCATCAAGAACGTGCCGCTGTATCACGATATCTACAATACCATCGATATGATTATCAACGGGTATTGGAAGGCGGGCAAGTTGAGTTACGGACCTTATGCGAAGGTGATCAGTTTCAACCCCTTGGAAGGCGTGCGCCTGCAGGGCGGCATCCGGACCACCAAGGAATTCAGTCGGAAGGTGCGGCTCACGGCCTATGCGGCCTATGGATTCAAAGACAAGGCTTTTAAGGGCGGCCTGACGGGGGAATATTTCTTCAGCGTGGCTCCGATGCGCAAGATCACGGCCACGGTGAAACGCGATGTGGTACAGTTGGGCCGGGGCTCCAAAGGCTTTGCCGAGAGCAGTATCCTCTCTTCGATTTTCTCGAAACCGGGAGCGCGCAAATTGAGTCCGCTGAACGAGTATTCCATCAGTTACGAGCATGAATGGAATCCGTCCGTCACGACGCTGCTTTCGCTGGAGGCGCGGCGTATTTTCTCCAATCAGTACGTGCCGATGGTGCGGCCCGACGGGACGGATATCAATTCCATCGGCGTAAATGTGCTGCGCATGACCAACCGTTTCTCCTGGGACGAGACGGTTACGCGGGGCGTGTTCGAGAAGCTTTATGTGGCCACGAAGTACCCGATTATCATTGTTGACCTGTCGGGGTCCCTCAAGGGAATCGGCGAGAACGAGTATTCCTTCTTCCGTGCCGAGGGCAGCATCAATTATAAGTTGCAGCTGCCGCCGATGGGAACCTCGAAGATTACCCTGTCGGGTGGCAAGATCATCGGCCAGGTACCCTATCCTTTCCTGAAGTTGCATGAGGGTAACGGTTCCTATTTCTTTGACAAGACGGCCTTCTCCTGCATGGAGTATTATGAGTTTGCTTCCGATACCTGGATCACGCTCTTCTGGGAGCATAATTTCAAGGGTTTCTTCCTGGGCAAGATTCCGCTGTTGAAGCGGTTGCAGTGGCGTGAGAATTTCACGTTGAAGGCTGCCTACGGTACGGTGAATGCCCGGAATGACGGCCGGATGGGCAAGCAGAGCGTGTTCGAAGCGCCGATGCTCTTCCCGGCCGGGATGAACACCCTGGACAAGCCTTATGTGGAAATGGGTGTGGGTATCTCCAATATTCTCAAGATTATCCGTGTAGATTGCTTCTGGCGCTGCACGCACCGCGAACGGGAGAATCCCGTCACGGGCGAGATGGAACCCGTCGCCGGCCGCTTCGTCCTCAACTTCGGCCTAGAACTGCGGTTCTAGGACGTCGCTCCCGCCCTATCCTTTGTTCCTGCTTTCCCCATCGCTGGCGGCGTGCCGTCCCGCCACACCTTGCCAGCCCTGCCGTCCGGGCTGCGTGCCGGGCGGCTGCCCTTGCCCTTGTCGTGCCAGGCCGGCACCGGCGACCCCCGCCTGCCCTCACGCACACGGCCGTTCGCTTCGCAGGCACCCCCTAGCCGGGGGTGGCATGTCGCCTCGTGCCGCGCCGGCACGTCCTGCCACCCAAGTCCGCCGCCTTCGCCATCCATTTTGCTCTCGCCATCCACAAAAACGCCTTTATTTATGGACGGTTCCTCCTTTCAGGTCCTGACCTTCCATGTCAGGGGCTTGTTTCCCGGACAGTCCCCTTCATTTTCCCCTGACCATCCGGCTCTGGGCCCTCCTTCCCGGATAGACCCACCGTTTTACTAGGGGACCTGCCATGTATGAGGCCGTTTTTGAGGCAGGTCATTCATTTTAAGAGGGACCTGCCATGTCTAGGGCCGTTTTTGTGGCAGGTCATGGGGTTATGAGCCGGGGGAGGAGAGCGTTTTGGGTTGAGCTCCCCGGACCCGGCGCGATTGTAGCTGCCGGAGGTGCTTGATTCCGGCGGCGGTGCCGACCAGAAGGCACCAGAAAGGCCAGATCGGTGCCTGTCACAGTTGGCGGGAGGAGGCTGATCCGTTATTCCCGCCATTCCCTCCTTTCCCGGATGAACCGATCGTCGGTCCGAATGCCCTGCAAGACCCGATGTATGCCATCGTGGAGAAGGAGTATATCTATGCCGGACCGTTCCGTCTGGTTCAGGAGATGTTCCCGGCCAGCATTACGCTGGAAAGCGTTGCCGCCGTCGGCGGCCGGTTCGTGATGAACGGCAACAGCATCCAGCAACGTTACTTCATCACCGACCACCTGGGTTCCACGCGGGTGGTTCTGGATAACTTCGGAAGCGTCCGGGAGCGTTACGATTATTATCCTTATGGCGAGATTGTTCCCGTTTCCGTTGCATTTTCGGGAAATACTGACTATCTTTACACCGGGAAGGAATCCCAGAACGCGCTCTTTGGCATAAACTGGTACGACAGCGGTGCCCGCTTCCAGACGACCGACGGCATCTTCACCGGCATCGATCCCCTGGCGGAGAAATACTACCACATCAGCCCGTATGCATACTGCGCCGGGAATCCGGTGAATTTGGTGGATCCCCAAGGGGATAGTACCACGGTGTATCTCGCAAGAAATGCAGTTGCAGGAGCGGGACATATTGCCGTAGCTGTTTCTTATTCAGATCATCCTCAAAGTGACGAACAGTATCTATGGTCGAGGAATGGAGAGAGAAATGAGCGGGGAAAGACTTTATTTGGGAGAACAGTCGGTGGGATTGATGATGAAGGTACTGCTATTACTTCGGACGTCCAAGAGTTTTTAAACACCAATACAAAAGATGGGGAGCGGTATTATACAGACGCTATTGTAATTCAAACAACGCCAGACCAGGAGGAGAAAATTGTAGAATCAATGAGCCGGTCTTTAAAAAAGGATTATAATTTCTTTATAAAAAACTGCGCACATGCCGTCTCTCGTGCTTTATCTGAGGGTGGTGTTCAAATTAATGATAATGGATCAATTGAAGATATGGCCCGTCGTTATCTAAATGATATTCCCGAACACGGGATTGTATATCGGACTGTGCCGATATTTTTGTTTGATAGCATCAAAAGGGCCAATCCGAATGCTACGGTTTATAAAACTCAGAAACCATGAAAAAGATAATTAAAAAATACACAATCTCTTTTTTTATTATTATCATACTTTATAGTTTAGCTTTTGGAACAGCTGGGGAGTTTATTGCACATATGTTCAACTATTCTTCCAGGCATTTGATTAAATCATATAATTGGGTATATCGGTGTCAGTTTCCCTGTGTTATGAATCAATACGGTGGATGTATTACTCATTCTTTAACGGAGAAACTTGCAAAACATCGTGGTTCGTTTATATGCCGGTGTCATTCTATTCCGCTTGAGTATGTAACTGATTCTGTTCAGATTTCTATTCCCGAGTTGGAAGGGTTTATCGAGTATGTCCAAGTCCTCTCTCCTACAAAAGATTCTTTAGTGAATAATACTAATTACTATATTCTAACTTTTAGAGTTGGGAGGAAGAATTATCGAAGAGAAAAAAGAAATCAATGGAGAATGAACCGTCCTATCGGTAGAGGTTCCCCGTTTTATGTTGAAGGGACTCTATTTTCTATTACGGAGGTTGATATGAAAAATGATACTCTCTTATTTCCTGTGTTTGATTACCACCGAATTCATAAGATCGGAACGATGACTGTAATAAAAGATAAAGAGTAACGATTCGATCGCCAATGCTGCCTTTTATGTTGAGTCCCAGAAGCTTGCTTTTGGGACTCTTCTTTATGTCGCACAACTATATCACCGACCACCTGGGCTCCACGAGAGTGGTTCTCAATAATGCCGGAAGTGTTGTGGAACGCTATGATTACTATCCTTATGGTGAGAAAGTTCCCGTTACGGTTGCAAATACGGGAAATGCTGACTACCTTTATACCGGGAAGGAATTCCAGAGCGCGCTCTTTGGCATAAACTGGTACGACAGCGGCGCCCGCTTCCAGACAACCGATGGCATCTTCACCAGCATTGATCCGCTGGCAGAGAAATACTACCACATCAGTCCGTACGCCTACTGCGCCGGGAATCCGGTCCGCTTTGCGGATTACGATGGTGCGGACAGGAAAGACAAAGCGATTGGTATTGCAATCGGTGTGGTGACGAATGTCATTCCGTTCAGTACTGGTCTGCGTGATTTCTATACGCCTACTGACCCGGCAGATTACAATGGGACCCTTATGGCCATTGATGCGGCAGCCATGTCGATTGGTGAATCCTTGACCAAGGGCGGGGCTACCGTGGCTGTCGCGGGTGCCGGAGCGATGGCTGTTGGAGGAACAACGATTGTCGCTAGCGGTGGTGTTGCTGCGTTAGAAGGAGCGGCTGTAGCTGTGGTCGGGCAACAGGCTCTCGTGTTAGGAACGGCGACCGCTATGACCGGAGCCTCGCTCATGAAAAAAGCCGGTAACAACAAAAGTGCCGGGTATGAGTATGGGAAAGAAGGAAAGAATGGCGAGACATCTTATACACAAAAAGGACGTCAGGCGCATACAAATTATGATCCAGGTCCGGGATATAAGAAAGAGCAACCTCTTCCTAGCAAAAAAAAGAGTAGATGCAATCAATAGAAAAGAGGGTATCGTTAAGGAATTGAAACCTAATAACCCTCGTGCAATCAAAAGAGGGGAGAAACTAGTTCAACAATATGTAGATGAACTTAATCGAGTTGACCCTCTTCCGAATAATCGCAAATGGAAAGGAATAGTTGAAACATATGATAGATAGCGAAATAATATTGTTTAAGTTTCGCATGTAGCTAAAAAACGAAAAAATGCTAAGGTTGATTTCTTTGAGAAATATTGCATATCTCATTGATAATCACTATATTAGTGTCGCCAAACAACTCAATATAGCCACCCTTAGCA
>Ga0256405_10003969_pt1 | contig 28971 bp, 29 predicted proteins | sample RumenRJG_02DNA_FD_189096 | JGI IMG/M metagenome (GOLD analysis project Ga0256405, IMG submission 189096) | Bovine rumen microbial communities from Lethbridge, Alberta, Canada - RJG_02 | ecosystem: Host-associated > Mammals > Digestive system > Stomach > Rumen | place: Canada: Alberta... | reverse complement strand
TGAGATCATTACACCAAAAAGAAGAGGCGGCCCTACAAACGGCAGGACACTTATTGCACTTGCCTGTTCAACAGGCGGACCAAAGGCGCTTCAGGCTGTTATGCCGATGCTTCCGGAAAAGCTAAATGCTGCAATGCTTATAGTCCAGCACATGCCGGAGGGTTTTACTCTCTCTTTAGTAAACAGACTCAATGAAATGAGTCGTGTAGACATTAAAGAGGCGGAAGATGGAGATATGCTTAAAAAAGATCAGGTATATCTTGCCAAAGGCGGCTTTCAGATGAAATTTAACGAAGCGGCGACAGGAAACTATCTTTCATTGACTAAAGATCCTCCCAGAGGAGGTCTTAGACCATGTGCTGATATCATGTATGAGTCATTGGTAAATTCCTCATACGACAAGATAGTCTGTGTTGTGCTTACAGGCATGGGCGCAGATGGTACAAGTGGTATCAGACAGTTAAAAGCAACTAATAATGTTTATGTTATAGCACAGGATGAGCCAACATGCGTGGTATATGGAATGCCAAGAGCAGTTGCGGATGCAGGACTTGTAGATGAGGTTCTGCCGCTCGATCAGATTGCCGGTGCCATAGCGAGAGCAACGGGGGTGCGTTGAAATGGATGTAAGCCAGTATCTTGACATTTTCGTCGATGAAACAAAGGAACATATCCAGAGTCTTAATGATCAGATAATGGTTCTTGAAAAAGAGCCGGATAACACGGATGCTATTTCGGAAATCTTTAGAGCTGCCCATTCTCTTAAGGGTATGGCAGGTACAATGGGATTCAAGAGAATGCAGCGTCTTACACATGATATGGAAGATGTATTCTCTGCAATCCGTGATGGTAAGCTTAGGGTTAATGAATCACTTATCGATATACTTTTCAAAGCACTCGATGCTATACAGGCATATCTTGATACAGTTCAGGAAACTTCAGATGAAGGAACCGAAGACAACCAGGATATAATCGATGACCTTGCAAAATTCCTTAACGGCGGAGCAGCACCTGCTGAAAGTGCAGCACCGGCGGCACCGGCACCTGCAGCAGAAGCTTCTCAGGCACCAGCCGGCGAGGAAGACAGGGCTCATTATAAGAATATAAAAGTGGATGAAGCCGCAAAAGATACGATCAAGAAGGGACTTGAAGAGCATCTTAATTCATTCGGTATTACAATATATATTTCCGAGAACTGCCTTCTTAAGGCTGCAAGAGCCTTCCTTGTATTCAAGGCATTGGAGGACATGGGTGATGTTATCGTATCATCTCCAAGCACTCAGGATATCGAGGATGAAAAGTTCGGCTTTGATTTCAGCATGATCTTCCTTACAAAGCATGACGAGGAAGAATTAAGAGAATCAATACTTGATGTTTCTGAAATCGCAGAATGTATTATTGAAAAATATGATCCTAATACTGCACCTGCACCAGCAGCTCCAGCACCGGCAGCACCTGCAGCGCCAGCAGCACCAGCTTCTACAGCTGCAGTACCGGCAGGTGGAGCAGCGGCAGCAGTTCAGAAGGCACCGGCAGCAAAGGCCGCTCCGGTAGCAAAGGCAGCTCCTGCACAGCAGGCAAAGAAGAAGGTTGTCAACAGATCTGTCCGTGTTGATATCGAGAAGCTTGATAACCTTATGAATCAGGTATCAGAGCTTATCATCGCGAAGAACGGTCTTGTTGCGATGGCTAATACAGCCAGCAGCGAAGGCAAGGACATGACAGCTTTCAACGAGCAGGTTGAATATCTTGGCAGTGTTACTACAAGTCTTCATGAGACAGTCATGAAGGTTAGAATGGTACCTATCGAGAGTGTTGTTCAGAAGTTCCCTCGTATGATCCGTGACTTGTCAAAGAAACTTGACAAGAAGATGGAACTGTACATGACTGGTGAGGATACAGAGCTTGACCGTACCGTTGTAGATGAGATCGGTGATCCTCTTATGCATCTTCTTCGTAACTCAGCAGACCATGGTCTCGAGTCAAATGAAGAGCGTATCGCAGCCGGCAAGCCGGAGGTTGGTTCTATCTTCCTTGATGCATACCAGGAAGGCAACAACGTAGTCATCGAAGTAAGAGATGATGGTACCGGTATCGATGTAGAGAAAGTTAAGAACAAGATGGTTGAAAGAGGTTTTATCACAGAAGACCAGAAGGATCAGGTTTCAGACAAGGATGCTATCGCTGAACTTTTCCAGCCAAGTTTCTCTACAGCCGACAAGGTAACCGATGTATCAGGTCGTGGCGTTGGTCTTGACGTTGTTAAGACAAATATTGAAAAGCTCGGCGGTTCTATCGACTGTAAGACAAAGTGGGGCGAGGGTTCAACATTTACGATCAGACTTCCTCTTACTCTTGCAATCGTACAGGCTCTTATGGTTGAGCTTGGCAAAGAAAAATATGCTATACCTCTTGGAAGTATCGAGACTATTGAAAATGTTCCAAAGGACAGCATTAAGTATGTACAGTCTAAAGAGGTTATAAATCTTCGTGGAATGGTTATTCCTCTTATCAGACTTGACGGACTTCTTGATGTACCTGACAGGGACGATGCAGGTGATTATCTCATGATAGTTATTGTAAAGAAGGGTGAGAAACTTGCAGGTCTTGTTGTAGATAATCTTATCGGACAGCAGGAAATCGTTATCAAGGCTATCGGTAAATACATCAACACACCTAAGGTTATCAGCGGTTCTACTATCCTTGGTGATGGCGAGATCGCACTTATTCTTGATCCGAACGTACTGCTCTGATAGATAAGAGTGATCCTTCATAACAGAGGGCTTAAAGATTACAGCCCGGTATGAGTTTTCATTACGGCAATCAAAAGAGGTATAACTGATGGATAATAATAAAAAGGTTTCAGAAACAAGGCAGTTCATTGTCGCCAATCTTGGCGGTGAGCAGTATGGTATCGATATCAAATATATCGATAATATAGTAAAGATGACAAGGATCACAAGAGTACCTAAGTCACAGCCATATTATCTCGGCATAATCAACCTTCGTGGTGAGGTTATTCCGGTAATGAGTCTTAGACTTAAGTTTGGTCTTCCTGAAGATGAGATTACCAATGCTACAAGGATCATCATAGTTAAGCTCGATGACGACAGTGGTTCAGTAGGTATACTTGTGGATGCAGTCAAGGAAGTTATCACACTCTCAATGGATGATGTTGATACAAAATCCGGTTCGGGTGAAAAGGCAAAATACCTTATGGGAGTTGGACAGAATAACGGAACACTCGTTACTCTGCTTAATCTTTCAGCTGTTGTTATCGACAGAAGAGAAGAACCTGTTAAGCAGCAGTAACAGAATATGAGTAAAATGCACCGGCAGTTTGCGATTTCGCGTGCCGGTGTATGATTATTTATAAGATTTCTCCATTTTGGGAGAACTTTAGTTGAAAGGAAACATTGTGGCGAATATAGACCTTAATAATGTAGACTCAACTGAGTTTGATGTCTTAAAGGAACTGGGTAATATAGGAGCCGGTAATGCAACTACAGCATTATCTTCAATGATAAATGCCAAAGTTGATATGAAGGTTCCAAAGGTAGAACTGTTGACTTTTGAAGAGCTTCATGAGATTGTCGGTGGTGCAGAAACAACGGTAGCTGGTATTCTTGTTACACTTGATACCGATATTGAAGGTATGATGATGTTTCTTATGCGACTTGATGCAGCATGGGGAATCATTGATGTGCTTTTTGGCAGAAAACCGGGCTCCACTCCGCCTGATACACCATTTGATGAAATGTCAATGTCTGCATTAAAAGAAATAGGTAATATTATTACCGGTGCATATATATCATCACTGTCACAGCTTACCAGACTTACCATCGGACAGTCCGTACCGTATCTGTCAGTAGATATGGCAGGGGCTATTCTTTCTGTTCCGGCGATAGAATTTGGAAAGCTTGGCGACAGAGCTCTTCTTATAGAATCAACGTTTCTTGGAGACAATAATGATGTAACAGGTTACTTTATCTTGACACCTACGATTGAGTCTTATAATAAGATCCTTAGTTCACTTGGACTTTAACCGTATCATACATTGGAGATTCAAATGGGGAAAATGATCAAAGTAGGCATGGGTGATCTTAAGGTCGCCAAATGCCCCGATAACCTGACCACGTTGGGACTTGGTTCCTGCGTTGGTGCGGTTGTTTATGATAAGAACACCAAGATCAGCGGTATGCTCCACTGTATGCTGCCGGACAGCACTAAGATATCGAACAATACAAACATAGCAAAGTTTGCTGATACAGGGCTGGACGAACTGTTAAGACAAATGACAGCGTTAGGAGCAAGGAAAAGCAGTATGGTCGCCAAGATAGCCGGCGGGGCTCAGATGTTCGCATTTAAGAACAGTAATGATCTTTTAAGGGTTGGCGACAGGAATGTGGAAGCCGTAAAGAAAAAACTTAAGCAGATGGGTATTCCTATTATTGCGGAAGATACAGGACTTAATTACGGACGCACCATTGAATTTTATTCCGAAACAGGTATACTTTTGATAAAAGCAGTTGGAAAGGGACAGAAGGAGATATGAGAAAAGAGTGGATACCTTCTACTGTTATGCTCACAGCTGGAGCAATCACGATCCTTATCAGTATATATAGGGGATATGATGCAGTTTTTAGCTTGAAAAGACTTCTTGCTGTCCTTATTATCTTTTTGATTATCGGAACTTTTGCTAAGAAAGCTCTGATAAAGATAGAAGAGGCAACTCCTCCTCCTGAGGATGCTGAAAAGCGTGCAGAGGACGCAGAAGGAAACGATTCCAGTAATGGTGAGAATGCGGAAGAAGGGGAAACTTCTGAGAAAGCAGCCAAAACTCCCGATGTGGATAATACAAATTCATAAAAGATTGAAAAGCCATAAAGCAAGTCTCCTAAAAGACTTTTGATGATGGCTGCCACGTATTGCAGTGCAATACAACATTCATAGAGAGGTAATTACAGATTGTCAGATGAAAAAGAAACTGAAAAGCTTTGGGAAGCTTTTCTAAAGGATCCGACAAATGAGCTTCGAGAAAAACTCATAATTAAATACGCAAGTTTGGTTAAGGTAGTAGCCGGTCGTATGTCTATGTACCTTGGCTACAATGTTGAATATGATGACCTGGTCGGATACGGGGTTTTTGGATTGATAGAGTCTATAGACAGGTATGATCCCTCTAAAAATGTTAAGTTCGAAACCTATGCAAGTCTTAGAATAAGAGGAGCAATACTTGATCAGATCCGTAAAATGGATTGGATTCCGCGATCGGTCAGGCAGCGCCAGAAAAAATATGATACAGCCGTAAGTGAGCTTTCCACAAGGCTTGGCAGAGCACCTTCAAGTGAGGAAATTGCCGAAGAACTGGGGATTTCGGTTGAGGAACTTGCGGATATGGAAAGTGAAACGACAATGACAAGCATGATATCCTTAGACGATTACCTTGATCAAGGCATTGAGGTAAAAGGCGAAGAGGATAGCAACAGAAAAAATGACATAGGTATTTCGGCATTCGATTCACCTGAAACGAGTGTTGAAAAGGAAGAATTAAAGAGTAAGATAGCAGAGGCTATCGGTATGCTTACTGAGAAGGAACGTACCGTAATCTCTCTGTATTATTATGAAGAATTGAATCTTAAAGAGATAAGCAAGGTAATGTCTGTATCTGAATCAAGAGTTTCACAGTTACATAGCAAGTCATTGGTAAAACTGAAGAAACAGCTTGGTGAATATATGGAAGTATTTACAAATAGACTGTAAGCTTAAAAAAATTATGTTGTATTAGTTTTGAAATGGGGGTAGTATGGTTTACGCAAACGCTTTTTTTCAGCTTGTGATCAGAGACAACGGAACTTTTTTAAAATATTTTCCGCCAATGCTGAAAGGAAAACCGCTTGATTTTTCTAAACTTACGACTTATCTTGATCAGGCTGGAGTAAAGTTTGATCAGGTAGCACTTCAGGGAGCTATGGCTGCAGCCAAGGAGCCTACGCTTATACAACTCATGGACAGAAAGGTCTCTCCTGTCAGTGAAAAGGCAGAAGTTTTTATAGCTAAAGGAAATATGCTCGCAGGACTTGTGCTGATTGCACCGTCTACAGGTGGAAGACAGCTTTCAAAGTCCGATATTCTCGCACTTCTTGATCAGGCTGGAGTTAAGGCAGGCATAGATGAAAAGAAGATTGAGGAGCACCTTACGGCGAGGTCATACCTGACAGAATTTATCGTTGCACAGGGAAAGGCTCCGCGCAATGGCAGCAATGCCGAGATCAAATATCTTTTTAATGTTGACCACTCTGTCAAGCCTAAGAGCAACGAAGACGGAAGTGTAGATTTCCACTCTCTCGATATAATATCAAGAGTAAAGGCTGATGATGTTGTTGCAGAAATGATACCGGCTGATCCTGGTGATCCCGGCATGGATGTGCGCGGCAATATGATAAAGCCTGCCCAGGTAAAGAAGCTTAATTTCCGTTTTGGAAGAAATTTGCATGTTTCAGATGATGGGCTTAAACTTATTTCCGATGTTTCAGGTCACGTAAGTCTTGATGGAGACAGAGTATCCGTTTCCAATACCTTTACGGTCGAGGCAGATGTCGATACATCTACTGGTGATATCGAGTATGATGGCAACGTGGAAGTAAAGGGCAATGTTATCAGCGGATTTAAGATAAAAGCAACCGGTGATGTTGAAGTTACAGGTTCCGTTGAAAATGCTGTTATAGAGGCAGGCGGTCAGATAATACTTAAGCGTGGTATCCAGGGAATGGGTAAGGGTACCCTTAAAGCGGGTACCAATATTGTTGCCAAGTTCTTGGAGAGTACGATCGCAACCGCCGGAGGCTATATTCAGGCGGATGCTATTATGAACAGTGATGTTTCAGCCGGCGGTGATATCATAGTCGATGGCAAAAAAGGCAATATAACCGGCGGCATTACAAAGAGCGCCTCACTTATTCAGGTAAAAACAGCCGGAACAATGATGGGCACCAAGACTGAATTTGAGGTGGGTATAGACCCTGCTCTTCTTGAAGAATACAATAATTGTCAGGCAAAAGTAAATGAGCTTGCAAAGGAGATGGAGTCTTCAAAGCAACTTATTGATATGTTAAGCAAGAAGGTTAAAATGGGAGCGAAGCTTACACCGGATAAGATGCTCCAGTTCAAGACTCTTCAGGCTTCATTTAAAAAGAATGCTGCCGAAAGCAGTGAGAAGATGCAGAGGCTTACAGAGATACAGACTATCATGGATGAGCAGAAGGGTGGCTGTGTAAAGGTAACAGGAACAGCATATCCTGGTGTCAAGATAACTATTTCAGATGCAGTCCTTTATTTAAAAGGACCTGTTCAGTTCAGCCAGTTTGTACGTGAAGGCGCAAATGTCAGAGTAAAGGGATTATAAATATCCAGTCTGTGAGGTGTCAGTATGCCAATAATGAATGTAGATCATATAGTTATGGCAAACAGAAGTGAAACAACTTCTATGATACAGCGCAGTTCTGAGACTGTGGCAACACAGTCTCAGACTGCGGCGGAAAGTCATATTAAAGAAGCTACGGAGCGTGCTACGGAACGTACCAGCGAGACACAGAATGTACTTAAAGATGATACTCATTTTGATGCCAGAGAGAAGGGAAAAAATGAGTATATTCTTATGCAGAAAAAAAAGCTTGCAGAAGATGAGGAGGATGAGATCCATTCGAATGAGATATTGGAAAAGATCCTTGGCGTCGAGGGAAGATCGATAGATCTAAAAGTATAGAAAGTTCTACAGAGGATTTTAGGAATGGAAGCAGTTATTATTGTTGCAATTATTGCTGGCGCAGCTATTCTTACGGGCAGTTTTTTTATTAAGGATAAGCCTGAACTTGATAAAGAGGAAAAAGAAAAGCTGGCTGATGAGATCAGATCAATGACTATGTCCGATGATAGCATGGATATGATCATGAAAGAGGCGAGCGCCAGATTCTCTAACAGGATAGATGGTATTGCGGACGAGAAGATAAATGAAACATTTGACAAGATGGGGCAGTCGGCCAATGAAAAGATGTTGGCCATCAATGAAATGGCTGACCAGATTGTTGAAAAGATAGATGAAAACCACAAGGAAGTGGTTTTTCTTTATGATATGCTCAATGAAAAGAGCGATAATATAAAGGACTATTCTTCAAGACTTGAAGGCATGAAGAGAGAAATTGACTCTGAAACAAAGATGCTCCAGACACTTTCTCAAAGTATTGATGAAAAAGCGGCAGTCGTTCGTGCGAATCAGAGAATGAACGAAGCCATAATGATGAATAATATACCGGATCCGGTTTTAATAGAAGAACAGGAAAGTGAGTCCGAGGACGAGGGGACTGATACAAGGTCAGGCCCTCTTACAGGCATTCAGGCAGCTGCAGCAGCTACAAAGAAGCGTGCTGCCAAGAAGTTCGTAAAGGCTGTGAAGCCTGAAATAATCGAGACAGAGGATACAAAGAAGGAAACAGTCACAGAGGCACCGGCAGTTAAAAATGATGGGGCAGTTGAACAGGGCATCATCAATCAGAAGATCCTTGATATGCATAAAGACGGAATGAGCGTCATGGAAATATCAAAGGAGCTTGGGATTGGTCAGGGTGAAGTAAGCCTTGTTATCGGACTGTATGGAAATCGTAAGTGAGGTATAGATGTTGGATCGTAATTTTATTCGTGGTTTGGGAGTGGGAGTTCTTACGGCTTCTCTCGTTCTTGCAGGTGCATTTTTAGCATCAAAACCCAAAATAACGGATGCAGAGATCATGAAAAGGGCTGAGGCTCTTGGAATGATGACGGAAGACCAGTTTAAGCAAAAAAGCCTCGACAGGATAAAGGATAAGGCTATCTCAGGCAGTGAGGCAAGCGAAAGTATTTCTTCTGAGGAAGAAGAAAAAAATGACTCCGATAGTAAAGAAAAGGATATCAAAGAGGAAGAAGATAAAAAAACTGATAAAGAAAGCGAAAGTAAGGACAAAAGCGGGGTCACAGTAAAAGTTTCAGAAAAAGACGGGGCTGTTGCTACAGGAGCAACGATAATAGCCAGCGAACCAGCTGAAGATAAAAAAGAAACAAAGAAAACAGAAGTTGTAAGCTCAGAAAAAACTTCAAAAACTGATTCTAAAGAGACTGCTGCAAAAAAAAAGTCCGAGGAAAAAACTAAAGACTCAGCTGCCGCAGAAGCAAATAAAACTTCCAGTAATGATAAATCTGTTACCATAACAGTAACAGGAGGAATGTATTCCGAGACGGTAGCAAAAAAACTTGAGCAGGCAGGAATAATCGAAAGTGCAGCAGACTTCAATTCATATTTAGTAAGAAACGGCTTTTCAGACAAGATAAGAGTCGGTTCACACAGAGTCAGTTCCGGTATGAGCTACGGTCAGATAGCCGCAGCGCTGACAGGTAAATAAAGAAAATAATCCTTGCCAACAAAACAGGTATATGATACAATAGAGTATGTGTGTGAGCACATGCTCTTTTTGCATGGCTTAGTAAATAAATCACATCTGTTCCAGACAAGGTGGTTCTGCACCGATATATGCAGGATCTTGAGGTCGTAACGCGGGAACAGATGGAAGAGTAAACCTACGGAGGTAAAGACATGAGCGTTATTTCTATGAAGCAGCTGCTTGAAGCAGGCGTACATTTCGGACACCAGACAAGAAGATGGAACCCTAAGATGGCTCCATATATCTACACAGAGAGAAATGGTATCCATATCATTGATCTTCAGAAGACAGTAGGCATGGTTGACAATGCTTACGAAGCTATCAAGAACATTGCTGCCAATGGCGGTACTATTCTTTTTGTTGGTACCAAGAAGCAGGCACAGGATACAATCAAGGAAGAAGCTATCCGTTGCGGTATGTTCTATGTAAACGAGAGATGGCTTGGTGGTATGCTTACTAACTTCAGAACAATCAAGACCAGAATCGCAAGACTTAAGGAAATCGAGAAGATGAGCGAAGATGGTACATTTGATGTTCTTCCTAAGAAAGAAGTTATCCAGCTCAAGAAGGAGTGGGATAAGCTTGAGAAAAATATCGGTGGTATCAAGGATATGAAGAAGATCCCTGACGCTATCTTCATCATCGACCCTAAGAAGGAAAGAATCTGCGTTAAGGAAGCTCATTCACTTAACATCCCTCTTATCGGTATCGCTGATACAAACTGTGATCCAGACGAGCTTTCATACGTTATTCCAGGTAACGATGATGCTATCCGTGCCGTAAGACTTATCGTTTCAAAGATGGCAGACGCCGTTATCGAAGCTAACCAGGGCGAGGATACAGCAGAAGCTCCGGCTACAGAAGAAGAATAATCAGACAGATAAATCTTTCATCGTCCCGAAAGGGGCGATGAATTGCAGTAAGGGTGTCTTTTTTGCGACACCTGATTTGATATACAGGAGGGAAATATAATGGCTATTAGTGCAGCTATGGTTAAGCAGCTTCGTGAAGCTACCAGCGCAGGTATGATGGATTGCAAAAAGGCTCTCGATGCTACATCAGGCGATATGGACAAGGCTATTGAATGGCTTAGAGAAAATGGTCTTATGAAGGCCGCTAAAAGAAATGAGAAGATTGCAGCAGAAGGTGTTTCTTTTGCAAAGGCTTCTGCAGATGAGAAGGATGCAATCATCATCGAAGTTAACTCAGAGACAGACTTCGTTGCAAAGAATGATAAGTTCACAGGCTTTGTTGAGGCTGTTGCTGATCAGGCTCTTACATCATCATCAACTACTGTTGATGAACTTCTTGCTGAGAAGTGGGCTAAGAATCCTTCTGAGACAGTTCAGAGCGAGCTTACAAATCAGATTGCTACTATCGGCGAGAACATGAACATCAGAAGATTTGCGAAGCTTTCACAGGCAGATGGTTTTGTTCAGACATATATCCATGGCTCAGGCCGTATTGCTGTTATCCTTTCAGTTAAGACAACAGTTGTAAATGACGCTGTTAAGGAAGCTGTAAAGAATATCGCAATGCAGATCGCAGCTATGAACCCTGAATATCTCAATGAATCAGAGATTTCACAGGAATATAGAGACCACGAGATGGAAATTCTTAAGGCTCAGGTTGCTAACGATCCTGAAATGGCTAAGAAGCCTGCTAACATTGTTGAGAAGATGCTTACAGGCCGTCTTAACAAGCAGCTTAAGGAAATCTGCCTTGTAGATCAGGCTTATGTAAAGGACAGCTCAATGACAGTTCAGAAGTATGTTGAGTCTGTTGCAAAGGAAAATAACGCAGAAATCTCACTTGTTAAGTTTGTACGTTATGAGACAGGTGAAGGCATTGAGAAGAAGCAGGAAGACTTCGCTGCAGAAGTTGCTGCTCAGATTAATGGCTAATCTTTGAAATTTTAGTCCCGGACATCTATATGTTCGGGGCTTTTTTGCTTGTATCATCATATATCGGAGGGTGCGTATGGAACTTTTATTTATGAAGCCTTATTGTAAGGAGGTTCTTTGGGGCGGCACAAAGCTTGCCGAAAAGTTCGGCTATGAAACCGAAGGAGATCATACCGGTGAGGCATGGGTGGTTGCCGCCAACAAGAACGGTGTCAGCACTGTAACAGAAGGCGAATACGCAGGAAAGACACTCACAGAGCTTTGGAATGAACACAGGGAGCTTTTTAACAATATGCAGGGAGAAGAATTTCCTCTTCTTGTAAAACTTATAGATGCAAGGGATGATCTTAGTATTCAGGTACACCCTGATGATGCTTATGCTAAGGTAAATGAAAACTGCAAAGGCAAGACTGAGTGCTGGTATATTGTGGATTGTGACGAGGGTGCTGATATTGTTACAGGTCATAAGGCACAGACAAAAGAAGAATTAAAGAAGCTTGTTGAAGAAAAGAGATGGTCAGAGCTTTTAAATATAAGACCTATAAAAAAAGGTGATTTTTTCTTTATTTCATCAGGTACAGTGCATGCAATCAGAAAGGGTACACTTATCCTTGAAATTCAGCAGAATTCGGATATAACCTATAGGCTCTATGATTACGACAGGCTTCAGAACGGAAAGCCAAGAGAGCTTCATACCGCAAAAAGCCTTGATGTGATCACATGTCCACAGGAGCTAAAGGATACAAGAGAAGCTGAAAAGATATACAGAGGACAGAAGAGTCAGGTGCTTGTTGACTGCCCTCTCTTTACTGTTACAAAACACATGGTTTCAGGTGCAGATGAAGTGGTTATAGATAACCCTTATGATTTTCTTATCGTTAATGTGCTTGAAGGTACGGGAAGCGTAGATGGAAGAAAGATCAAGCCGGGCGACAGTTTTATTGCACCGTACGGCTACAGGAAACTTGCTTTTTCTGGAACACTTACTTTTATGACTTCGCATGTATAAAAATATAGTGGTCTCATAAAAGAACAAAGAGTCGCGTGCGACTCTTTGCGCGCCGATGCGCGCAAGCTTTAGCTTGCATCTTCCTCTGCGCATCGGTCGCATCCACGCGGAGCGTTTTTTAATTTATAGGAATTCCGGAGGAATTTCCTATAAATTAAAAAACAGCCCCTTTTCGCAACAATATGCGGTGAAGAGGGGCTGTTTAGATTATCAGTGGAGCTTGTATGCCTGTTCACAATACAGACATCTGTATGTTTTTGTTGCCTTGTCGGTCAGCTTGAATATATGTCTGAGATTTCTTTCTTCTGTGGTGATGCAACGCGGATTTTTGCACTTGAATACATCATTTACAATTGAAGGAAGTTCAGGTTTTATTTTTTTTGTTATTATTCCGTTCTGTATCACATTTATGGTGATCGAATCGCTGAAAATGGATAAAAGGTCAAGATTGAGGTTTTCTGGGATCTTTTCAATCTTTATTATATCTTTTTTACCCATCTTTGTACTTTTTGCATTCTGTATGATCGCAACACTTTCTTCGTAGTGATCCAGTTTAAGATATCCATATATCTCCATTGCCATGCCGGCAGGAATGTGATCGATAACGTAGCCTGAGTCAAGTCCGCTTATATTTAACATTTTAAATCCTTTCCGTAACCGTTTATCTGAGCCCTAAGAGCCTTAAAATGATTGCCATTCTTACATAAACACCCAATTTTGCCTGTGTAAAATAAGCTGCACGAGGGTCATCATCCACCTCAGGTGCTATTTCATTTACACGAGGAAGAGGGTGAAGTATAAGACAGTCTTTTTTAGCATACTGTAATTTCTTTGTATCAAGAACATAGGTGTCTCTGAGACGTATATAATCCTCTTCGTTAAAGAAACGCTCCTTCTGCACGCGGGTCATGTAAAGGATATCGAGCCCCGGCAGAGCTTCCTCAAGGCTTCTTGTCTCTACATAAGGACAATGATTGCGGTCAAGAACTTCATTTTTAACATAATCCGGAAGCTTTAATTCGTCAGGTGAGATAAGGATAAATTTAAAACCGGTATAACGGACAAGTTCATTTATAAGTGAGTGAACTGTACGACCAAATTTGAGATCGCCGCAGAAACCTATAGTCATGTTTGAAAGATTACCCTTTAATTCTTTTATCGTGAAAATATCAGTAAAAGTCTGGGTAGGATGATTGTGACCGCCGTCGCCGGCATTGATAACAGGAATACCGGAATATTTGCTGGCAACAAGAGGAGCACCTTCCTTTGGGTGTCTCATTGCACAGATATCTGCGTAGGAGGAAATGATGCGGATCGTATCGGCAACTGTTTCACCTTTGCTTACAGAGCTGCTTGCGGCCGAAGAAAAACCGTGAACAGAACCCCCAAGATTAAGCATTGCTGCCTCAAATGAAAGACGGGTTCGTGTACTCGGTTCATAAAATAAAGTTGCTATTTTTTTGCCCTTGCAGATATCACTATACTGCTCCGGATGTCTGTAAATATGATCTGCAAGATCAAGTATCTCATTGGTTTCTTCCACAGAAAAATCGAGTGGACTGATAAGATGCCTCATAATACCTCCTGAATAAAAAGAACTTTGTTTACATTGTTTCAAATCATACACTCATTGATGAAAAAATGCAAGAGATAGTTTGCACAGGATTTTTTGCTTAATGTTGCTAAATCGGTGCAAATAGGGTATCATTAAGGTTATCTATGAAAAAGGTTAGAAAAAATGATGAATAAGATCAAGAGGAGGAATACCGGAAAAAAGGATTTCGGTTGAAATGTTTATGGTAAAACTATCAAAAACCCCAGTGTACATTGTTGATGGAGAGGTCATTCCGGAAGATGGGAACTGTGCGGCTTCCCTAAAGACAAAAGGCGTGAGTGAGGAAGAAAGTAAGAATGCCTACAAGGGAACAATGGCATATAGCATTCTTTCAGCTCATAATAAGTCGGGTAACGATGAAAAGCTTAATATTTCCTTTGACTGCCTTGTGTCTCACGACATTACATTTGTAGGAATCATCCAGACAGCAATAGCAAGTGGGCTTGAAAGATTTCCTATACCTTATGCGCTTACAAACTGTCATAATTCCCTTTGTGCAGTCGGTGGAACTATAAATGAGGATGACCATGTCTTTGGTCTTTCTGCCGCAAAGAAATTTGGAGGCATGTATATCCCGCCAAATCTTGCGGTTATCCATCAGTTTGCCAGAGAAAAGCTTGCAGGCGGAGGCAGGATGATACTTGGTTCAGACAGCCATACAAGATATGGAGCACTTGGTACAATGGCAATGGGCGAAGGTGGTCCGGAGCTTGTAAAGCAGCTTTTAAGCCAGACCTATGATATAAAAAGACCGGAAGTTGTTGCGATAAAGCTTACCGGAAATGTGATACCGGGAGTAGGTCCGCAGGATGTTGCCCTTGCTATAATCGGTGCAGTGTTTAAGAATGGCTACGTCAACAATAAGGTGATGGAATTTGTGGGAGATGGCATAAAGAATCTTTCAGTGGATTTCAGGATTGGCGTAGATGTGATGACCACAGAGACAACCTGCCTTTCCTCTATATGGGTCACAGACGACAAAGTAAAAGAATTCTACGACATTCACGAAAGAAGCGCTGACTATAAGGAAATCAAGCCTGCCAGAACGGCTTATTACAATGGTATGGTTGAAATAGACCTCTCCACGATAAGACCTATGATAGCCATGCCTTTCCATCCAAGTCAGGTTTACACGATCGATGATGTTAATGCAAACCCTTATGATATATGTAAAGAGGCAGAGAAAAGAGCAAAGGTATTGTTTGGCGACAAGGTACATTTCAACCTGACAGACAAGATAAAGGATGGCAGACTTTTTGTGGATCAGGCAGAGATAGCAGGGTGTGCCGGCGGCGGCTTTGAAAATATTTCTGCAGCAGCGGATATCCTCGAAGGAAGGGACATCGGATATGGCAAGTTCTCGCTTAATATTTATCCGGCGAGTCAGCCTGTATTTATGGAACTTGTTAAAAATGGAACTGCAGCAAGACTTATGGAGGCTGGAGCTGTGTTTAAGCCGGCATTTTGTGGTCCTTGCTTTGGAGCTGGTGATGTGCCTGCCAATAATGCGCTTTCAATAAGACACTCTACAAGAAACTTCCCTAACCGTGAGGGAAGCAAGCCGGACAAGGGACAGATTGCAAGCGTTGCGCTCATGGATGCAAGAAGTATTGCGGCGACTGCTGCCAATAAGGGAAGACTTACTCCTGCAACCGAGATGGATGTTGAATATAAAAAGCCTGTATACCATTTTGACACGGGAATTTATGAAAAGCGTGTATACGATGGTGCTGGCAAGCCGGATGAAAAAGCAGAGCTTGTTTATGGTCCTAATATTGTTCCGTGGCCTGAAATGGAACAGCTTGCAGATGATATCCTTTTAAAACTGGTTTCTGTAATATACGACCCTGTAACCACCACAGATGAACTGATACCATCCGGAGAGACAAGTTCTTACAGGTCAAATCCTCTGGGACTTGCAGAATTCACTTTGTCAAGGCGTGACCCTGATTATGTTAAGGCTGCCAAGGAAGTGCGTGAACTCGAAAAGGCAAGACTTGAGGGAAAGATTCCAACTGGCTTTGGTATTGATGAGGTTATAAAGAGATTGTCAGAAGAAATACCTGATTTTGATATTATGAAGACGGAAATAGGAAGTATGATCTATGCTGTAAAACCTGGTGACGGTTCTGCAAGAGAACAGGCTGCAAGCTGTCAGAGAGTACTTGGAGGGCTTGCCAATATTGCCGAAAGCTATGCAACGAAGAGATATCGTTCAAATATGATCAACTGGGGTATGATACCATTTATCTATGATAATGAACTTTTTCCGTATTGCAAAGGACAATTTATTTATGTAAAAGGGATAAGAAAAGCCATTCTTTCAGGAGCTTCTAATGTGATAGTTTATATAGTGGATGAAAATATGTATGTACGTGATGGATTTGCTCTTGGACCTATGACAGAAGAAGAAAGAAAGATAATAGTGGACGGATGTTTGATAAATTATAACAGGCATTGATACGAGGAGGATTATAATGAAAAAACAGGACGTTATTGTTATCAATGGCAGGACGTTCAAAGTAATTGCCGTATCAGAAGAGGGGCGTGTCGACAAGGGAAATGAAATGAACGAATACAGGATAAATTCCTCCCACCGCCTTATAAAAAACGGCGAAAAAAATACCTTTACAGGCGGAGTTGTTGCGGCTTTAGGTGAAGTAGAAGGGCTTGATGCAAGACTTGAGGTTTTTGAAAAATATTTTGAAAGAACAAGATTTAAGAAAACAATGAGAAAACATGGTATTTTGTGTCCATCCGGCATTTTTGAAAAATTCATGAATCTGTTTGGTTTTTTCAAAAAGAAGACGGAAGAGAGTCGCGACTGCTTTGAATATAAGGAAGTTCTTGAACTTGTATTTGAAGCGGGCAAGGTGACTGCCATGGTGGATCACAGCAGGGATATGATGCGTGTCAGAAGAAATCTTGAATACGGACTCAGAGACTTGCATAATTTCCATGACAGAAAGAGCATCAGATTTTTCATCAATCATGTCATGGTATGTGATTATGGTGAAAAATGGATAAATAAAAGGAGTTAGATTTCAGAAATGAAGATTTATCTTGAATCACTCGGATGTGACAAGAATCTTGTTGATTCCGAGATCATGATGGGACTCATGGACAGAAATGGTTATGAACTTACCAATGATGTCGATGAGGCGGATGTTGCTGTTGTAAATACCTGTTGTTTTATTGGCGATGCCAAGGAAGAAAGCATAGGCAGGATAATCGCAATGGGTGAAAAGAAAAAAGAAGGCAGTCTGAAGGGAATCATTGCGGCAGGCTGCCTTGCCCAGCGCTATGCTGATGAGATAAAAAAGGAGCTTCCTGAGGTGGATGCTATAATAGGGACTACTTCCTACGACAGTATAATACCTGCGATAAAAACCATTGAGCAGGGAAGCGGGGAGGACAGATTTATAAACAGCATAGACAGGCTGGCGGGCGGAGAGGATGCAAGAGTGGTTCCTGCCGGCGAGATCTCATCATATATCAAGATAGCAGAAGGCTGCAGTAAGCGCTGTACCTATTGCGTTATCCCTTATGTAAGAGGCAATTACAGGAGTATAAAGAAAGAAGTTATAGTAGAAGAAGCAAAGAGATTGGCCGGGCAGGGCACAAAGGAACTTATTCTTGTTGCGCAGGAAACTACTCTCTACGGAACGGATATTTATGGCAAAAAGGCACTTCCGGAGCTTATCCACGAGCTTGCAGCAATAGAAGGTATTGAGTGGATAAGGATACTTTACTGCTATCCGGAAGAGATCACAGATGAGATAATCGAATGTATAAAGAATGAGAAGAAAGTCTGTCATTACATCGATATGCCTATTCAGCATGCCTCTGATAGTATCCTTAAGCGCATGGGAAGAAGAACAGATCAGAAGGAACTTCGTGAGCGTATCGCGCAGATAAGAAAAGAGATACCTGATATTGCTCTTCGTACAACACTTATGACAGGTTTTCCTGGTGAGACCGAAGAAGATTATGAAGACCTCTACAATTTCGTAAATGAGATAGAATTTGACAGACTCGGAGTATTTGCCTATTCAAGAGAAGAGGGAACTCCTGCGGCTGTGATGGAAGGACAGGTGCCGGAGGATGTAGCCTGCGCCCGCAGAGACGAGATCATGGAGCTTCAGCAGGCTGTTTCCATAGAAAAGAACGAAAAGCGTATCGGAAAGACTCTTAAGGTCATGGTGGAAGGAAGCATACCGGATGATGATACGGCCGGCGACTCCTTCCCGGAGATAAAAAGGGCAAATAAAGAGGGAAGGATAGTTTATGCCGCAAGGTCGTATATGGATGCGCCGGAGATAGACGGACTTGTATTCTTTGACAGCGACAGGGAGCTTATGAGCGGTACTTTTGTTGATGTCAAAGTTACTTCTGCAAGCGAATATGACCTTTATGCAGAGACGATAGATTTTTAAAAAAAATGGAGGAGTTAAAGTGAACCTGCCTAATAAGATCACTATTTTCAGAGTGATCATGATACCATTTTTTGTTTTTTTTATGCTATGTCCGGGCATACCTTACAGCAATTGGATAGCCGAAGCCATATTTGTCATTGCCTCTCTTTCAGACCTTGTCGATGGCAAGATCGCAAGAAAATACAACCTCATAACAGACTTTGGAAAATTCATGGATCCCCTTGCAGACAAGCTCCTCACGGCTGCTGCAATGATCTGTCTGGTTGAAATGAAACTGCTCCCGTCATGGGTAGTCATAATCATCATAAGTCGCGAGTTTATCATAAGCGGTTTCAGACTCATAGCATCAGACAATGGTATTGTTATCGCTGCAAACATGTGGGGAAAAGTAAAGACTGTTTTCCAGATGGCAATGTGCGTATTGCTTATTTTACATATCGACCATCCTCTTTACAGAATACTTGAACTTATTTCGATTGCAGGTGCAACAATACTTACAGTCATTTCACTGGTAATATATCTTTATGATAATAGAGGAGTAATAAAGACATACAAGTAATGGAAGTTGATCACGAATTATGCACTAAGGTTGTAGAATGTCTTTGTGCAGGTAAAAAGAAGATCTGTACAGCAGAATCCTGTACAGGGGGATTAGTTGCCGCATCACTTGTTGCAGTACCCGGCGCAAGCGATGTTATGGATATGAGTTTTGTCACGTATTCAAATGAGGCCAAAAGCTTTCTCATAGGGGTAGACCCTGTCACGATAGAGGAACATGGAGTGGTAAGCAGAGAGGTGGCAGCAGAAATGTGCCGCCTTGCTGCTATAAAGGCAGGCGCGGAAGTAGGCATTTCAACCACGGGGATAGCTGGTCCCGATGGAGGCACGCCTGAAACACCTGTGGGTACTGTGTTTGCAGGGATAGCCATAAGGACACCGAAAAGATTTGATGTTACGGTTAAGGAACTCCATCTAACGGGTGACAGGAATGAAGTCAGAGTGAAAACAGTAAACGAGATCATGAAAGTTCTTTTTGAAATGTTAAGATAGTCTGACGTAAGTTAATCAAAAAGAAACACTATAGACATAGAATTGCCATACTATACTGATATTATTAATTGGGTTATTTTGACGATACAAGAGTCAAAAGCCAAGACCAGTTTATCCAAAAGAGGCGATATCAGTATGAAGAAAATAAAGATTCTAGCAGTTGTTATTTCTGCTGTTTTTGCCTTGTCGGCCTGTCAGGCTGCAAAAAGTGATCCTGACGTCTCTTCTGTGAGAAGTACGGAAAAGCAGAGCACTACAAGGACATCCGTAGGTTCGGGTATGAATACTCTTGAAGGGAACAGCGATGAGCTTGCAAAAATAAGAGCAAAGCAGGAAATGATCACAGTTTATGCAGTTGATTCTGCCAATATGGCTACAGGACCTATTACTACAGTTATAGACTCTTCAAATGGCATTTCCGAGATGGATGTGCTGAAGGCATGCTGTCAGAATTTCATAGATCAGAATGCAAGTGTTTCCATAGGAAGTGCGATAAGGAGCGAGAACAGACTTGAAGTGGATCTTAAGGCTGATGATCCGGTCGCTCCTTTCGGCAAGGGCACAGGGAAGTTTGAACAGCTTTTTCTTGACTGCCTGAGTAAGAGCATCTTTGAAAATTTTGACGATATAAAATACATATATTTTACAGTAAACGGAGAGACTTATCATAGCGAAAAATTAAAGCTTTCAGCTGATAAGCCATATATGACGAATGAGTAAAGTTATTGTTATCGGGGCAGGAGCCGCCGGTTCCATGGCTGCTGTCACAGCAGCAGGGAGAGGACATTCGGTGACTGTTCTTGAAAAGAATGAAAAAACCGGCAAGAAGATTTATATTACTGGCAAGGGCAGATGCAATCTTACTAATGCCACAGATACAGAAAATCTCATAAAGAATACCATACGCAATCCTAAGTTTATGTACAGTGCGTATTCGAATTTTTCCAGCTTTGATGCGATTGATTTTTTTGAAGGCCTTGAGTGTCCGGTTAAGATTGAACGCGGCAACAGGGCCTTTCCTGTGTCCGACCATTCATCGGATATAATAAAGGCTCTCAACAAGGCAATGAAAGAAAAGGGCGTAAGAGTCCGTTATGGAGTAAATGTAACGGAGATACTTACAGAAGATGGCAGGGTCTGCGGCGTTGTGACGGAGGCAGGCGATACTATAAAGGCAGATGCAGTCATGATCGCTACAGGAGGGCTTTCTTACAAGTCAACGGGTTCTACAGGAGACGGCTTTACCTTTGCAAAGGCGCTTGGACACAAGGTGACTGATACCAGACCAAGCCTTGTCGGCATGAGCGTAAAGGAAGATTTTGTAAAAGAGCTTGAAGGGCTTTCTCTTAAAAATATCAACGTTACCATAAAAGATGGCAAAAAGAAGCTGTATGATGGTTTCGGAGAAATGCTTTTTACAAGGAACGGAGTTAGCGGACCGCTTATCCTTACTGCAAGCTCCATTGCAGGAGACAAGATATTTAAGGGTGGTGCGAGTCTTTTTATCGATATGAAACCGGCTCTTTCAAAAGAGGAGCTTGATGAAAGGATCGTAAAGGATTTTACGGCATTTCACGCAAAAGAGCTAAAAAATGCCTTTGATAAGCTCCTTCCGAAGAGCTTTATACCTGTTTTTGTTTCCTGTCTTGGAATCGATGCTGACAAGAAAGCGGGAAATGTGTCTAAGGCTGACAGAGAGAAGATAGTTACGCTCCTTAAAAATTTCCCTTTGACAATAACAGCACTTAAAGGTTATGATGAAGCAGTGATAACAAAAGGTGGTGTCTCGGTTAAGGAGATAAATCCTCATACAATGGAGAGCAAACTCGTAAAAGGAGTTTATTTTATTGGAGAGGTTATTGATGTTGACGCTCTGACAGGAGGGTTCAATCTGCAGATCGCATGGTCTACAGGGCACCTTGCCGGGATGTCTGTATAAAAATGACTAGCCGACCATGCATAAACGCTCACGCGTTGGTCGGCAGAGTGCAGTATCAGGCAAAGCCTGACACTGCAATAAAAGGGGAGGAATTCGTTATGAAGGTAATTTCAACTGAAAATGCACCAAAGGCGATCGGACCATACAGTCAGGCTATCGAGGCAAACGGCCTTGTATTTGCAAGCGGTCAGATTCCTATCAATCCTGCGGTTGGCAAGATTGAGGCAGAAACTATCGAGGAGCAGGCAGAACAGGCATGTAAAAATGTAAAGGCGATCATGGAGGCAGCAGGTCTTGGTATGGAAAATGTAGTAAAGACGACCTGTCTTCTTGCAGATATAAATGATTTCAAGGCATTTAATGCCGTATATGAAAAATATTTCGTGAGCAAGCCCGCAAGGTCTTGTTTCGCAGTAAAGGATATACCTGCCGGAGCACTCGTAGAGATCGAGGCAGTGGCAGCGAGGTGAATATGAATAAAAATATTGCTATTGATGGACCAGCAGGAGCTGGAAAAAGTACTATCGCAAAACTTGTTGCAAAGAAACTTGGTTCTATTTATGTAGATACAGGAGCCATGTACAGGGCTATAGGTCTTTATATGACGGAAAACTCTGTTGATAAGAGTGATATCGAAGCTGTAAAAAATGCTCTCGGTAAGATTTCACTTGATATCAGGTATGAAGACGGAGTCCAGCAGATCATACTCAACGGAGAGAATGTAAGCGGAAAGATAAGGACTCCTGAAATCGGCAGTGCGGCAAGCGCATTTGCTGTAATTCCTGAGGTGAGAAGCGGTCTTACAGATCTTCAGAGAGAACTTGCAAAGAGAAGCGCGGTTGTCATGGATGGTCGTGATATAGGCACAGTTGTACTTCCCGATGCTTCGGTAAAGATTTTCCTTACTGCAAGCGTAGAGGTAAGAGCGGACAGAAGATATAAAGAACTTGCCCAAAAAGGCGAAGAGGTTAATATAAAAGAGATAGAAGCCGATATAAGAAGAAGAGACGAACAGGACATGACAAGAAAAACAGCCCCTCTTAAGCAGGCTGATGATGCAGTTCTTCTTGATTCTTCTTCACTTTCCATAGATGAGGTGGCAGACCGTATAATTGAGATTGCTAAAGAAAAAGTCCCTACGTTAAGGGAGGTTAAGGTTTTTTGAGGATAAAGATCGCAAAAACTGCCGGTTTTTGTTTTGGTGTCAAAAGGGCGGTAGACCTTGTTTATTCGATTACAAAGGAGAATATACCGGTATACACATACGGTGATATAATCCACAACGAAAATGTTGTAAGCGACCTTGCAGCAAGGGGAGTCACTGTGATAAACAGTGCAGGTGAGCTTAATGACAAGCCTTCCGGCGTTGTCATAATAAGAAGCCATGGAGTGCCGAGAAAGGTTATAGAAGAGCTTGAGGCAACAGGCAACCGCATTGAGGATGCGACATGTCCCTTTGTAAAGAAGATTCATAAGTATGCATCTGACTACAGCAAAGACCCGAGGGTTCAGATAGTTATAACAGGAAGCCCTGACCATGATGAAGTGGTCGGTATAAAAGGGTGGTGCCACAGTGAGCCTGTTGTAATAGAAACTGTAGAGCAGGCAGAAAATCTTGATGTTCCAAAAGACAAAAAGCTTGTTATTTTGTCTCAGACAACATTTAATGAAAACAAATTCAAATTAATTGTTGATATTTTATCGAAAATAGGATATGATAGTATTGTTTTGAATACTATCTGCAATGCTACGCATGAAAGACAGGCTGAGGCTGAAAGTCTTTCCTGTGAGTGTGATGCTATGATAGTTATTGGAGGAAAAAAGAGCTCCAATACTCAAAAGTTATACGACATTTGTATAAAGAATTGTGTAGATACTTACTATATACAGACACTTGTTGACCTGGATCCGTCAAGGTTCGGATCCTTCCGTTGCGTAGGTATTACAGCAGGGGCTTCAACCCCAAATAATATTATTGAGGAGGTTCGGACCGGAATGGCTGAAAAGAGTTTTGATGAATTATTGGAGGAATCGTTCAAGACGATACACAACGGAGAGGTTGTAGAAGGTACTGTCATTGCTGTTAAGCCTGACGAGATCATCCTTAACATCGGATATAAGTCAGAAGGTATTATTACAAGACAGGAATATTCCAACAATCCTGTTGATCTCACTACTGTTGTTAACGTTGGCGATACTATGGAAGCTAAGGTTCTTAAGATGAACGATGGCGAAGGCCAGGTTCTTCTTACATACAAGAGACTTGCTGCTGAGAAGGGCAACAAGAAGCTTGAGGAAGCATTCGAGAACCATACCGTACTTAAGGCACCTGTTAGCCAGGTCCTTAACGGCGGTCTTTCAGTTGTAGTAGAGGAGGCAAGGGTATTTATACCTGCAAGCCTTGTATCAGATACATTCGAGAGAAATCTTGACAAATATCAGGGTCAGGAAATCGAATTCGTTATCACTGAATTCAATCCTCGCAGAAGAAGGATCATCGGCGATAGAAAGCAGCTTCTTGTTGCTCAGAAGGCAGAGCAGAAGAAGGAACTTTTCGATAAGATCAAGGTTGGCGATGTTGTAGAAGGAACAGTTAAGAATGTTACAGATTTTGGTGCATTCATTGATCTTGGCGGAGCAGACGGTCTTCTTCATATCTCAGAAATGAGCTGGGGTCATATCGAGAATCCTAAGAAGGTATTCAAGGTTGGCGACAGAGTTAAGTGCTTTATTAAGGAAATCAACGGAGAAAAGATTGCCCTTTCACTTAAGTTCCAGGATGAAAATCCTTGGATGGATGCCGAGACAAAGTTTGCAGTTGGTACAATCGTAACTGGTAAGGTTGCACGTATGACTGATTTTGGTGCATTCATTGAACTTGAACCAGGCGTGGATGCTCTTCTTCATGTTTCACAGATTGCCAAGGAGCATGTTGATAAGCCATCAGATGTTCTTAAGACAGGTGAGGAAGTAACTGCAAAGGTTGTTGACATCAACGCTGAAAGCAGAAAGATCTCTCTTTCAATCAAGGCACTTCTTGCACCTGAGGAGTCTGGTGAAGAGACAGAGTCTGAAGACGGCGAGAAGTCAGAGTAATATAAGAGTATTAAGCTCAGCTTATGCAGTTAGGCCTGTATAAGCTGAGCTTTTTGCATCAATAAAGAATTTATATTTCGGGAGGTTTGCGTATGGCTCTTGATGATTATGAAAGCTTTAAAACCGAAGTTCTTAAAATGTCCACTATCGATCTTAACCTTTACAAGGAACGTCAGATGAAGAGAAGGATAGATTCTCTTATTTCAAAAAACGGTTTCAAAGGTTACAATGAGTATGTTCAGGCGTTGAAAAAGGACAAGCAGTTGTATAGTGACTTTATCAATTACCTTACAATCAATGTATCAGAGTTCTGGCGCAATCCTGAACAGTGGAAGACCCTTGAAAATGACATTCTTCCTAAGCTTTTTACGAAGTTTGGAAAGCCGCTTAAGATATGGTCGGCAGCATGTTCCACAGGTGACGAGCCTTACAGTCTTGTTATGCTCTTATCAAAGTATATGCCTCTTAATAAGATAAAGATCTTTGCGACAGATATCGATACAACTGTCATGAACACAGCAAAAGTCGGCATGTACAATATAAAGAGTCTTAAGGGACTTCCGGACGAGTTCCTTAAGAAGTATTTTACCAAAGTAACAGATCAGACTTATCAGATTTCAGATGAGATAAAGCGTTGCGTTACATTTAAACAGCATAATCTCCTTAAGGACAAATATCCTGATGATATGGACCTTATAGTGTGCAGAAATGTTGTTATTTATTTTACAGAAGAAGCCAAGGAGCAGGTTTTCAAGGGCTTTAACAAGAGTCTTAAGACTGAGGGTGTTCTTTTTGTGGGAAGTACAGAGCAGATCATTCAGTCTCAGAAGATTGGATTCAAGCCTCAGCATTCCTTCTTCTATATAAAGACAAATTAAGCAGGAGAGTATTGGAAAGTGGGAGAAGATAAGATTACAGTCGCGCTTGATGCGATGGGAGGAGACCATGCCCCGTTTGAAATAGTTAAGGGAGCTGCAATCGCAGTGAACGAAATGGCGGGGATGAAAGTTCTGTTGACCGGTAGAACTGAGGAGATTGAAAAGTGTCTTGCAAAGCTTAAGGCAGAGGGTATAAATCCTGACAGAAGTAGACTTGAGATAGTAGAGGCAAATGATATCATTTCAAATGAAGATGCCCCTGTTATGGCTGTCAGACGCAAGAAAGACAGTTCGCTCGTTGTGGCTATGAAGCTTGTAAAAGAAGGCAAGGCAGATGCTTTTATTTCGGCAGGATCGACCGGTGCGGTGCTTGTTGGAGGTCAGCTTATCATAGGCAGACTTCATGGAATCGAAAGGTCTCCGCTTGGAGCAATGGTTCCTACCGTCAACGGAATGTCTCTTATACTTGACTGTGGTGCTAATGTTGATTCAAGAGCAAGCCACCTTGTTCAGTACGCAAAAATGGGCTCCCTTTATATGGAACATGTTTTAAATATCAAGTCTCCAAGGGTTGCCATTCTTAATATCGGTGCTGAAGAAGAAAAGGGAAATGCTCTTGTCAAGGAAACATTCCCGCTTCTTAAAAATCGTTCTGATATCAATTTTACAGGCAGTGTTGAAGCAAGACAGATCGCTTTTGGTGATGCGGATGTCATAGTATGTGATGCATTTGCCGGAAACTGTGTACTGAAGATGTATGAGGGCGTCGCACAGGTATTTATGGGTAAGATGAAGGAAGCCATATATTCGAATACAAGAAGTAAGATAGGCGGTGCTCTTCTTAAGCCGGCTATCAAAAAGACGCTTGGAGCATTCGACACAAAGCAGTATGGCGGTGCGCCTATGCTTGGCTTAAATGAGCTTGTTGTCAAGGCTCATGGCAGTTCCAAGGCTGTAGAGATCACATCTGCCCTTCGCCAGTGTATGACCTTTAAAAGTCAGCACATAGGAGATTTTATAAAAGAATATCTTGCAAAGGAGTATCAGGCTATACCTTGATGGCAGGCAGGGTGCTTTAGCATTGATAAGGAGTACAGGACATGGATGAATTTGAAAAGATAAGAGAGATAACAGCAAGTGTGCTTAGCTGTGATCCTGAGTCAATAACTATGGATACAAAGTTTGTTGATGATCTTTCAGCAGACTCGCTTGATGTTACAAGCATAGTAATGGAGATAGAGGACGAATTCGGTATCGAAATACCGGATGATGCAGCAATGTCTATTACTACTGTAGGAGATGCGGTAGAAAAACTTAAGGAAGCTCGCAGTTAAATAAAACGATGTGAGTGCCGTTAATATCTGGCACTCACATTTTTTGTGAAAGGTACAGGATATGAAATTTTTTTTGAATAATGAAAAGGCTTCCAAATTGGAAGATACGATCAATTATCACTTTAAGGACAGGTCTCTTCTTGCCAATGCTCTGACACACAGTTCTTATGCCAATGAGAAGCATTGGGAAAAATCCTGCTGCAACGAAAGACTGGAATTTTTAGGAGATGCAGTCCTTGAACTTGCAAGCAGTGAATTTCTTTTTAAGAAAATGGAGAATGTACAGGAAGGTGAGCTTACCAAAGTCCGCGCATCTATGGTCTGCGAGCCTGCACTTGCTTATTGTGCAAGAGATATTAAACTTGAGCAGTATATAATGCTTGGCAGAGGCGAAGATCTGACAGGAGGAAGAAATCGTGACTCTATTCAGTCGGATGCTTTCGAGGCTGTGATAGGTGCTATATATCTGGACGGTGGTCTTACTAATGCGAAAGAGTTTGTTTACAACTTCGTTATGAATGATCTGGAAAATAAAGTACTCTTTTATGATAGTAAAACTATCTTTCAGGAGAAGATACAGAAAGCAGGCAAGGGAACTATCGAGTATAAGCTTATTTCTGAATCGGGACCTGACCATGATAAGCATTTTACAGAGGCAGTTTATGTAAACGGGAAGTTCTACGGCCAGGGTGAAGGCCATACCAAGAAGGCAGCCGAGCAAAGAGCGGCGTATAATGCCCTCTTAAAGATCAGGGGCGGAGAGTAAAGCATGTACCTTAAGAGTGTTGAAATACATGGATTTAAGTCGTTTGCAAATAAGATCCTGCTTGAATTTGAAAGTGGTATAACAGGAATAGTAGGGCCAAACGGCAGTGGAAAGAGCAATGTTGCAGATGCCGTTCGCTGGGTTTTGGGTGAGCAGAGTGCCAAGCAGCTTCGTGGCTCCAAGATGGAAGATGTTATCTTTGCGGGCACACAGGCAAGGAAGCCACAGGGCTTTGCCTTTGTAGCGCTTACTATGGACAATTCAGACCATACACTTCCTGTTGAATTTGAAGAGGTAAAAGTTTCAAGAAGAGTCTACCGTTCGGGTGAGAGTGAATATCAGATAAATGGTACTTCCTGCAGGCTTAAAGATGTGCAGGAGCTTTTCCTTGATACAGGTGTCGGAAAAGAGGGATATTCTATAATCGGACAGGGTCAGATTGAAAAGATCTTAAGCGGCAGACCGGAGGAGCGCAGAGAGCTTTTTGATGAAGCTGTAGGAATCACAAAATATAAAAAGCGCAAGAATGAGGCGGTAAGAAATCTTGCTGCTGAGCACGACAATTTAAACAGGGTAAATGATATTATCGCTGAACTTGAAAAGCAGAAGGGACCTCTTGAAGCTCAGTCTGAAAATGCGTTAAAGTACCTTGAATACAGAGAGACTTTAAAAAAGTATGAGACAGAATATTTTGTAGAAGATTATGACCATACAGAAGAAATAAAGAAAAAGGCAGAGAATGACTGTGCAATAGCTGAAAATAATCTTACCGAAGCCGCGAATGAAGCTCTTGAAATAAAAAAGGAATATGAGAGCATAGAAAAGCAGCTTGAAGAAAATGAAACTGCCATCAATGATACGCAGCAGAACATTTCAACCTTGAAGCTTGCCGGTGCAGAATTAAATAACACCGTAAAGATCACTGAGGAGCAGATACATTCGATCAAGTCTCTCAATGAACATTTTGACGAAAGAATAAATGAAACAAGTGCCAAGCTTGAAACGGCTAAAAAGCGCATAGAGGAAAACGAAACAAAACATTCGGAGCTTTCATATGAAAAAGAAGGGCATACTGCAAGTCTTCGTAAGTTAGCAGAAGCGCTTGAAGCCAAAAAAGAAGATCTTGATAAGCTTCAGATAAATAAGACAGAGACAGAAGCAGAATTCGTTCGCTTTGAAAAAAGAAAAGCGGAAGCATCCGGTAAGATTGATTTTTACAAAAATATTCTTGAACAAAATAAGATAAAAAAGCTTGAAATAACAAATAGAATGCTTCGTCAGAGCGAGCAGAAGGAAGATCTTGCAAAAAAGCAGGCGGAAATAGAGAAAAAAATATCCATGCTTTCTGCTTCCTATGAAAAGGTAAGGGCTTCAATCCTTTCATTTAATGAGTCGCGCAAGGATTATCTGAAGGAAAGAGAGCAGCTTGTAAAGCACCACGACGAAAAGCAGAGAGAATATCTTCGTGAGAAGA
>Ga0256405_10003966_pt1 | contig 28986 bp, 28 predicted proteins | sample RumenRJG_02DNA_FD_189096 | JGI IMG/M metagenome (GOLD analysis project Ga0256405, IMG submission 189096) | Bovine rumen microbial communities from Lethbridge, Alberta, Canada - RJG_02 | ecosystem: Host-associated > Mammals > Digestive system > Stomach > Rumen | place: Canada: Alberta... | reverse complement strand
AGTATTTTTGATCAGCGTATGGAAAAGGCTGGAGTTTTTGAGTATGCAAAAAAAGATAACATTCAAATACATTCGAGGAGTGCTTTTATACAGGGCCTTATTCTAATGGACGAAAACGAAGTTCCTGCTTTTTTATCTAAAGCAAAGCCCATCGTGCGTAAAATTAATGTGTTGTGCCAGAGACACGGCCTTTCAAGGATTTCGCTGGCTATGAACTATGTAAAGCAGCAGTCACGAATCAGCCATTTGGTGTTTGGCGTAGACAACATTAATCAGTTGATAGAAAACATTCAAATTTTCCGCGAAGATATCCCAACAGATATTATTGAGGATATTGCGAAAGAATTCACGGATATTGAGGCTGATATTGTTATGCCAAGCCTGTGGAAAAAGTGAACCATAATATTTACGGAGATGATAGCGTGGAGGTTTTGGCTATAGTGCAGGCTAGGTGCTCATCCAGCCGATTGCCTGGAAAGGTTGTTAAAAACTTGGCTGGTAAGCCTATGATAGTGCAGGAACTGGAACGGTTGAGCCGTAGCAAGATGATTGATAAAATAGTTCTGGCTACCAGCACAGAGGAAAGCGATGACCCGTTGGAAAAAGCGTTATCTGGTTCTAATATAGAAGTTTTTCGCGGTAATCTGGATGATGTTCTGGACCGGTATTATCAGTGTGCCAAACAGTATCATCCAAAGCATGTGGTCAGAATTACAGGGGATTGTCCGGTAATTGACTGGCGGGTGGTTGACGAGATAATAGAAAAGCACATTGCTCATGGCAATGACTACACTGTTACTAGTGAGGATTTCCCGGATGGACTAGATGCGGAGGCTATGCGCTTTTCGGCACTTAAGGAGGCCTGGGAAAAGGCAAAAATGCTATCGGAGAGGGAGCATGTGACATTATATATACGGAATCATAAAGATAACTTTTTGATAGAAGAAATTCCTTGCGTGCGAAGGCTAGACTACATGCGCTGGACTGTTGACGAGACCCAGGATTTTGTTTTTGTGGAAAAAATATATGCTGAACTGTATGAAGATAATCCGGATTTTTCCATGGGGGACATCCTAAATATGTTGAAAAAACAGCCAGAATTGATGAACATAAATAGAGGCATTCAGCGAAATGCCGGTCTGGCAAAATCACTGGCCAACGATTCAGAAATCTAATATAAGTTTGCAAGAAATAAGGAGATGCAGATTCATGCAGAGTTTTACCAAATCCCAGGAATTACTAAAAAGAGAATTACAGGTTTCTCCTCTGGCGGCCCAAACATTTAGTAAATCTTATCGCTATTTTTGTCAGGGGATAGCACCAAGCTATATGGACCATGGGGAAGGCTGTTACATATACGACATGGACGGAAATAAATTCATTGATTATATGTGCGCATTGGGGCCTATAACTGTCGGGTACAATGAGCCTAGCGTAAATAAGGCTGTTATAGAGCAGGTAAATAAGTTTGCCAGTGGTTCTTTACAGTCTGAACTGGAAGTTAAGTTAGCGGAAAAGCTTTGCCAGATTGTGCCTTGCGCTGAAATGGTAAGATTTGTCAAAAATGGTAGTGATGCCACAACAGCAGCAATTCGTTTGGCCAGAGCATATACTGGTAGAGATATAGTGCTGATGTCTGGATATCATGGGATGCATGACTGGTCTATAGGTGCTTCTGAGAATCACAAGGGTGTGCCTGAGGCTGTAAGAAAGTTGACCATGAATTTTGCCTACAACGATTTGCAAGATCTGGAAAATAAGTTAAAGGCCAACAAAGTAGCAGCGGTAATTTTGGAGCCTGTACAGAGCAACGGCCCGGAGCATGGTTACTTGCAAGGGGTAAAAGAGCTGGCTCACAAATATGGTGCATTGCTGATTTTTGATGAAGTAGTATCCGGGTTCCGTTATGCATTGGGCGGCGGATCTGAGAAATTTAATGTGGTTCCTGATATGGCAGCCTTTGGCAAGGGAATGGCCAATGGGTATCCTATTTCTGCAGTGGCAGGCCGCAAAGAGATTATGGAGCAGATTGAGCAGGGGGTATTTGTTTCCACTACATTTGGCGGAGATAGTATCTCCATGGCGGCAGCGTTGGCTACTATAGAAATTCTTGAGCAGCCGGGCTTTTATGAGCATATTGAAAAAATAGGCAATATTCAGCGGGATGGTATTGCCAGCCTTATCAAGAAATATGATTTGGGAGATGTATTGTCTGTAAGCGGTATGCCGGCTCATGCAGGTGTTTCCTTTGAAGGGCATGGTTCCTTGTCCTATTTAGATATTCAGTCGGTATATTCTCAAACCATGATAGAAAATGGTATTTTAGTATTTGCTATTTATAACCTCAATAAGTCGCATACAGAGAAAGAAGCGAAAGCATATCTTGAAGCTACGGACAAAGCTTTTGCATTGATTAAACAGGCGGTTGAAAAAGATAGTTTGGAGGGTATTTTGCGCGGGGGCAAGGTTGATCCTGTATTTAAGAGAAATATTAAATGAATGAAGTTGTAGTGGAGTGAAATCACAGTGAATTTACAGCAGTTATTTGTGAATGAATTTGGCGGGATGGCTGCATTGGCAGATTCTTGTGCTGGTGTATGGCAGGAAATAACTTCGGAGTTGCCGTATGTTCCCGTAGCTTATACACAGGATTCTCTGGACTATCAATATGCCTACATGAGTGCTTTCGCAGAAGAGCTAATAGATTTATCAGTCGTTTTATACCAAAAAGATAAACCTATAGGTTTTTGGCCGCTTTCTTTGCGAAAAAAGGACGGCACTTATGAGTTTGCAACTAATCAGGGCCCAGTATTGCCACCTGTTTATCTGGCGGCAATTTCAGATCGTATAATAAAGAAATACGATAGTCTTTGTCTTGAAGCAATGAAGACTTTCTATGAAAAAATTAAGAATACGATTTGTATAAATAGCCGATGGCAGACAAAAGTATCTTTTTGTACAACCCAATTAATGCCGCAAACTATGCTGTGGGAACAAAAATGTATGCTTTTAGGGGCGGTGCCGCAGGTTTATCATGATTTGTACGTAGACTTGCTGAAATCTTTAGAAGATATACATCGTACCTTGCGTAAATCATACCGTTCATTGATTAATGAAGGGGAAAGGCTGTGGCAGGTAGATATTCATGATACAGTCAGCGATGAAGTTTTTGAAGAGTTTCATCAACTCCATATCGCTGTTTCCGGGCGTGTAACTCGTCCGCAAAATACCTGGGACTTACAACGAAAAGCTATAAATGAAGGACAAGATTTTTTAGTAACTATTCGTGACAGTGGACAAGTTTTGCGGGGAGGGGGACTGTTTGAGTGTTCTACAACTGAAGGAAGTTATGCAGTAGGAGCCTATGATAGAAGTCTGTTTGACAAGCCTTTGAGCCATGTTGTACAGTGGACAGCTATAAAACACCTTAAAGAATTGGGGAAAAAATGGCATTATGTAGGACAGCGATTTTACCCCAGCGATGTTCCTTCGCCAACTGACAAAGAATTGCAAATTGCTTACTTTAAAGAAGGATTTGCGACGGATACTGCATTAGCGCTGCTGTTGAATATGAATTTTTAAAATACATAAATACGTTTCCGATTGATGTGAAATTGTGAGATCTGATAATGAATATAGTCTTTCGTGTAGATTCTTCGAATTTAATAGGCAGCGGGCATTTAATGCGGTGCCTTACTTTGGCTACGCAGCAACGTAAGCTTGGCAATGATATTGTCTTTATTTGTCGGGATTTAGATGGCAATTTATCTGATTTAGTAAATGAAAAAGGATTCAAAGTTGAACTTTTGCCCAAAGTTAAACATAATGACAATTTGGATGGTTATGCTCAATGGCTCACTGTCACACAGGAACAGGATGCTTTTGAAACTATAAACATTCTGAAAAGGTATAAACATATAGATCGTGCAGTAGTTGACAGCTATGCAATTGATGAAACATGGGAGAAGATGATCCGCCCTTATACAGACGAAATCTTTGTTATAGATGATTTAGCTAATAGAAAACATGATTGTGATGTTTTGCTGGACCAAAATTATTATTTTGATAAGGAAATCCGCTATAATGGATTAGTTCCAGCTGATTGTAAATTGTTGTTGGGACCTCGTTATGCACTTTTACGTCAAGAGTTTTACTATGCTAGACAAGGCATGAATCCTCGTAGCAGCTATTTACATAATATTTTGGTTTTTTATGGTGGGGTAGATGCTACGGATGAAACCAGCAAGGCCATAGCGGCGTTGGATTCACTAAAAGAAAATGGCGAATTGGATGATGTCAGCGTTACTGTTGTGGTAGGAGACAGCAACTCTCGTAAGGAAACAATTGCGGATAGTTGTTGTAAAGCAGGCTTTAAATATTTATGTCAGGTCAGCAATATGGCACAATTAATGGCAGAAGCTGATTTAATGCTTGGTGCAGGAGGAACGACTACTTGGGAGCGGTGTTATCTCGGCCTTCCAGCTATTGTTACAGCTGTTGCAGAAAATCAATATCAGATTTGTGAGGATTGTTCTACCGTTGGACTGTTTTATTATTTAGGACATTGGGACGTAGTAACAAGAGATAATATATATGAAGCTGTTATTATAATGAAAAATCCTAACACACTTTTGAATATGCAAAAGGCTATAGGTCGAATATTTGCTTGATTTTTTATTGTTAGCAATTTAGGTGATTAATGTGAAAAATGTTGTTATTACTGGAGTTTCACAAGGTCTTGGTAAAAGTCTTTTTGATATTATTTCTTCTGAGAATGCTAATTTGATTGCTATTGGTAGACACTTTAATGAAGAACAACGGAATGCAGGCAAGATATTGATTGAGCACGATTACTGCAATCAAGAAGACGATTACTTAGATGAGGTAGGTCAGTCATTAATTCCTGATGAAGTAACTTTTATTAATAATGCTGGAACAATAGATCCTATTGGAAAAATAGGGAACTTGGATATGGTTGAATATTCGCAGGCTATACAGATAAATTGTTTGGGGCCGGCGCAGTTAATTAATTTTTTGGTTTCTTTTTGCCAAAAAAACAACCACTATCTTACGATAATAAATATATCAACAGGGGCTGCGGTTCACCCGATAGCAGGATGGGCAGGATACTGTTCAACAAAAGCGGCTATACGAATGTTTTTGGATGTTTTGCAAGAACAGGAAAAGGAAAGCGGTAGGGTGAGAATTATACATGTAGATCCAGGTGTTATGGATACTGGAATGCAAGCTAAAATAAGGTCTGTTCCCGCAAGTGATTTTCCAAAGATTGATGAATTTGTTGAATACAAGAATAATGGTGTGTTGCGTAAACCCTTAGATGTAGCAAAAGACATTGTGGAGAAATATGTGACATTATGAAAAAGATTGCGATATTGTCAGATATTCATGGAAATAGTGTTGCGCTGGCTGCTGTTTTGGAACATATACGAAGACAAGAGATTTGCATAGTTTTGATTCTAGGTGATTTTATTGGTTATTATCACCGACCTCAAGAAGTTATGGAAATGTTGGAGGCTTCAAGGCTTGATATTACAGCAGTATGTGGCAATCATGAGCAGATGTTGGAAGCGGCAATGCAGAATGGCGAGTTATGGTCAACTATTGCTGGCAAATACGGGCACGGATTGTGGATTGCAAAAGAAAGACTATCTAAAGCTGCAATGGGCAAGTTGTTGAATTTGCCATCAGTTCGGGAATTTACAATAGGAAATCGAAGTGTAATAATGTCACATGGTTTTCCTATGGATAATGTAAAATACATTTATCCGGATTCTCAGCTTGAAAAATATGATTTATCTCACTTGAAAGCAGATATCGTGATAATGGGGCATACACATTATCCTATGGTCGGATTTACTCAGGGCAAGTTGTTAATAAATCCTGGATCAGTAGGACAATCACGTCGATATGGTGGTATTGCAGAATGGGCAGTTTTTTATATGGATACCGGCATGGTTGTTCCGCAATGTACTCCTTATGATGTGCAGCCGGTTATGAAAGATTGTTATAAGTATGATAAGAATGTTCCCTATTTAGTGGAAGTTTTACAAAGAGGAAAGGCAATATGCAGATAAAAAATGTTTTAGTAACCGGCTGTGGCGGTGATATAGGAATAGCTATAGGTAGAATATTGCGGGACTTAGATATAGTGGAAAAACTTTATGGATGTGATATTTCGTGTGAACATCCTGGAAATATTTTTTTTGATGAGTGCTTGCCCATGGTAAGGGCTGATTCACCAAAATATTTTTCCTGTTTAATGGAAATTATCACAGGGAAAAAGATTGATCTTGTTATTCCAGCGGCAGAGCCAGAGTTAAGGGGATTAATGGAAAATAATTTTTATGGTCGTTCTGAACTTTTTTTATCGGCAAATATTGAAGCAATGCGTATAGGTTTTGATAAATATGCAACAGTAGAGATGTTAAAAGATTTTGGCTGTCCACATTTATGGACGGTAGAAGCAGATAAGAATAAACCATTAGCGTATCCTTGCATATGGAAAAGCAAAACAGGGTGTGGAAGTAAGCAAATAAAAATATTGAATTCTTATAATGATTTGCTTGAAGTATCAGAAGGAATATATCAGGAATATGTACCTGAGGACGAAGGGGAATATACTTGTGGTCTTTATCGAAGTAGCCGAGGAGATATTCGAACAATCATTTTTAAAAGGAAATTGCGCGGTGGGCTAACTGGTAGTGGTGAAGTGGTGGAGAATAAGAACATAACTGGTTTATTATTTAAAATAGCTAAAGCTGTTGATTTGCGCGGAAGTATTAATGTGCAACTTAGACTAAAAGATGGAATCCCGTATGTTTTTGAAATTAATCCTAGGTTTTCTAGTACTGTAATGTTTAGACATAAATTAGGTTTTAAAGATTTATTTTGGTCCATTCAGGATAAATTAGATAAGGATATTGATTCATATCAAGGAGCTCGAAGAGGGATTCGATTTTACAAGGTTTATGAAGATGTGATTGATTGGAGAAGTGGTGAAAAAGCAGATAAAAGCAACTATGTCCGCGGGGGGGGGACATTGATGCTATAAAATATAGTCTTTCAAATGAAAAACCGCTTCACGAAAGTGAGGCAGCCTGATGGGAACTATCATTCTATTAAGTAATAATGTTAATAGTCTGTCTTTATTGAAATGGTTGGAACAAAGAGCTAACGTAATATATTATAATGACAGATTAAGCGTGGATATAGTTGAGCAGATAAAACCAGATTTGGTAATTAGTTATAATTATAGATTTATTATAAAAACGGATGTTATTGTAGCTTTGCGTGGGAAAATAATTAACCTACATATATCTTTGTTACCGTGGAACCGTGGTTCTTCACCTAACTTGTGGAGTATAATCGATAATACCCCTAAAGGTGTAACAATCCATATTTTGGATGAAGGGCTTGATACAGGAGATATTCTATTTCAAAGAGAATTGTTTTTCGATGAAAATAAAGAAACTTTGAGTTCATCCTATGAAAAACTCAATAGCGAAATAGTAAAACTTTTGCAGGATAATTGGCGATGTATTTGGCATAAGAAGTGGCAACCATCTCCACAAGGGAAAGGTGGTAGCTGTCATAATATGAAAGATTTACAAGATTTTTTGAATGGGAGAACATTTTCTTATGATATGACAATAGCTGAGTTTAAACGGGATTTTGGAGCGAGGTAGTAAATATGGCAATAGCAAAGGCTGGAAAACCGTATATCATTGCTGAGATGAGCGGAAACCACAATCAATCTTTGGAGTGTGCGCTGAAAATTGTAGATGCAGCAGCTGATGCAGGAGTAGATGCTGTAAAACTTCAGACGTACACTGCGGACACTCTAACGATTGATAAAAGCGACGGGGAATTTTTCATATCTGAGCCCAATAGCCTGTGGGAAGGTGAATCGCTGTATAATCTGTATAAGAAGGCGTACACACCATGGGATTGGCAGGAAAAGATTTTTGATCATTGTCGTGAACGTGGAATAGACTGTTTTAGTACACCTTTCGATGATACGTCAGTTGATTTCCTTGAGAAGTTGAATTCGCCGTGTTACAAAATTGCTTCCTTTGAGAATATCGATTTACCTTTGATTAGGAAAGTTGCAAAAACAGGGAAACCGATGATTGTATCAAGTGGAATGGCAACTGTAGCTGAACTCGATGAGATGGTGCGAACAGCGAAGGAAAATGGTTGCACAGATCTGACGCTTTTGAAATGTACTAGCAGCTACCCGGCAACACCGGAGGGAACCAATCTTTTGACAATCCCTCATATGAAAGAACTTTTCAAATGTAATGTTGGTCTTTCTGACCATACATTGGGAATTGGTGTTGCAGTTGCAAGTATCGCTCTTGGGGCGACAGTAATAGAGAAGCATTTTACTCTTTCCCGCGCCGATGGCGGTGTAGATAGTGCGTTTTCTATGGAACCGGATGAAATGGCACAACTTGTACGCGAGTGTAACGCGGCATGGCAGGCACTTGGTGAGATTAGTTACGGACCGACAGAGCAGGAAAAGAAGTCCATGGTATTTCGCAGGAGTCTTTATATAGTGGAAGATATGAAAAAAGGCGATGTAATCACGGAAAAGAATATGAGATGTATTCGGCCGGGATTAGGGGTGCCACCGAAGTATTATGACGTAGTGCTGGGGAAACGGGTTAATCAAGATATTAAGAGAGGAACTTCTGTTTCGTGGGATATGTTTAGTTGATGATAAGAGAAAAAGATAGAATTGTAGCTTAAGTGAGTATTATGGTATGAGGATGTATTAGGGAGTTTAGTTATAAATGTGTGATTTCGTTAACATGAATTTATTTAAAAAATGTGCAAAATATATTTTACCGAAATTTATTTGGAGAATATTACGAGAAATAAAATTTCATTTTCAATGCCATGTTTTTGAAAATGAGTTAAAAAAGAGAGCTAAGTTATCACCAGCTGATTATATAGAATTGTCAAAAGATTTGCGATTAGTTACGAAAGAATATGGATATAATGCTTTTTATGGATTAGCTGACATAGTAAAAAAAAGAGAGGGACTTCCTATGGACAAACCTTTGCATGGTGCGGTTGAGCATGGGTTCTATCCTCTAAGTCATATAAGTGAGGTTGATGAGACTCCAGATGAGATTTGGGTAATGAGTGAAGCGCGAGCGAGATTTTTAAGAGATAGATTCCCAAAAAAAAAGATTCATCCGATTGGAATGTATATACAATATGTTGGTGGTATATATGATGATGCATCTATTAAAAAAATTAAACAGAATAATGGTAGGACATTATTAGTTTTTCCGCCACATGCAACTCCGCATAGCACGGTGAAATTTTTTGCGAACAAATTCATAGAAGAGATTAAACGGATTAAAGAAAAGTATAATTTTGATACTGTCTACGTAAACATGTATTGGCGCGAAATCGAATTGGGCGAAGAAAAAAAGTATATTGATGCAGGTTTTAATATATGTACGGCAGGTCATATGTATGAACCACTGTTTTTGTCGCGGTTGAAAACAATTATTGAACTTTCTGATATGACAATGGGGTGCGTTATAGGTACACATATAGGATACTGTGTGGCATTAGGAAAGTCGCATTATTTTTATCGGATTGATCCAGAATATTTGGGATTAACGCCATCTTCGGAATGGCCGGAAGAATGGAAAAAATCATACTATTATTTTATTCAAAAGGTAGAGGATAATTTTTCTCAATATCATGAAAAACTTACAGAAGAAAATAAAAACTTTATAAGGTATTATTGGGGAGATTTTTAATGAAATATGAATGATGTGTTCAAAGTGTAAATAAAGGGTTTGCGGGGATGAAAGCTATAGTACGAAGTTTGGCTTTGCGGCTGTTAAATATGGGGAATTTAAAAGCAAAGGGTAGTACTAAAATACGAAATATATTGGTCATTCGTTTAAATGAAATAGGGGATATAGTACTTACTATACCTTATGTTGATGAAATAAAGGTATCTAATAGGTTGGCTATTGGTAAAGGTTTGTTTTATTGTTTGTTATGGGCAGCTAGGAAGTTTGCGAAAAAAGAGTTTAATGTCAGTTATATTTAGACGGATGCGAAAATGGATGCATGAAAGAATATGCACATTGTATTAACCGGATAGATGTAGATGAAGTAGTGCAGTCTATGAACGAAGTGATGAAAGAAAGGGGCATGATGGCTTAAATGAATATTAGTAGCTATGAGAAAAAAGGGAGTGCACGAGAAAAAAACATGAATGTTGTACATGCTGTAGAAAATCTTCCTGAGATTTATCAAAATATATACGGGCATCCTGAATATGATGGGGAGACTTCGCGTAAGTGTAGAGAGAGGGAGGTGATAATAAAAAAAGTAGTTAATGATTATCGTAGATCTACTGGTAAAGAAACTATTAAGGTTTTGGATTTAGGGTGCGCTCAAGGATATTACTCGTTTACTCTTGCAGAAATGGGGTGCAAGGTAGATGGAATTGATTTTCTTGATAAAAATATTGAGTTATGTAACGTGATTAAAAGAGAGACAGGGTTGTCTTGTTCATTTCATGAGAAGGAAATTAGCATTGAAATGATTGAGCAGCTTGAAGAAAAATCGTATGATTTGATTTTGTTTTTTTCGGTAGTTCATCACATTACGCACAAGCGTGGTTTTGCTTATGCACATAAACTGTTCTCGTCTTTGGCGGATAAGGGGCATATCGTATTGACTGAATTGGCGTTAAAGGCTGAACCGTGCTATTGGAGAAAGAAACTCCCTGAAAAATATGAAAGTTGGTTTTCTAACGTCGCTTTTTTTAAGGAGTTAGGTTTTTTTGAAACGCATTTGTCGGAGATTGTTAGACCGCTTATAATTTATAGTAATGACTACTGCTATTTAAAAGAAGATTTTTATGGTATTAATGAAACTAAGAAAAGTGCCTATCCGGGTAAAAGTGAAAATGATTTAAAAAGATATTATATATGCAATAATAAATCAGTACTGGTAAAAATGTATCGTATAAAAGATAATGAAATGCTTAGTGAATTGGAAATAGAAATGAATTTTATTAGAAATAATAGTGATTTATCATTTTTGCCCAAGTTAATTGGTTTTGAAAAAACAAAGGATTATTATATTGTGGCAACGAAAATCTGTTTTGGGAGAACTCTTAGGGAGGTTATTTCGGATTCCAAAGAGATTAATTATGAGAAGATTTTTTTAGATGTACTAAGTAACCTCATTGAGTTGGAAAAAAGAGGCTTTTATCATGGAGATATGCGAGCTTGGAATATATGTATTGATGAGGTAAAAGATGAGGCATTTGTTATTGATTTTGGAGCTATACAAATGGATACAATAGACCATATCTTGCAAGCCTTTTATTTGATGCCAGAATATCCTATTACTGTTTATGATGCGTTTGTTGCCTTGGTCTATGATTGTGTAGTGCTTGCGGGAAGAGAAAGTCTCAAGAATTTTGGAGATAAAGATGTGTATTTGCCTGCGTTTGAGTACAATTTTGATATTATTCCTGAACGATATTTAAATTTCTTTAAGTGTTTTTTGGCAATGGAGGATTGTATAAGTTTTGAAGATATTTATACGCTATTTAAATGTAAAGAAGAGCAGAAAGATTTTTCGGAACAAGAAATAAGAAGAATCAAGGGAAAGCTTGCATATGCAAAATATTTATCAAGTGGATTGAATAAACGAAGGTGGAAGAGAAGATTTCAAAATTTGAAAGATAAATTCAAAAAATCAGCGTTGTTATGATAGTTTACATAAATGTAGGGATTTTATCTTAATAAATTAACTTTCGTCTCGAAGTCTGAGGCCTTCTATGATAGAATTTATTCGTAGGAGGTCTATTTTTATGAAAAACAACATTAAAATACATGAGAATATGAGAACATTATTCAAAAGTATGGCTGAAATGAGACATAGGTTCCTATCTATATTGAAAACGTGCGTTTTTAATATAGATAGGGTGTTACTGATTGGGATTATAATAATATTCATTGAATCGTATATTTGTATTTCGTTTGAATATAGTATCGGAATATCATTGTTATATAGCTTTATATATAGTTCGTTTCTATCGATCTTGAGTGTCATTAAGGTATTTAACTTAAAAATATATAAAATTGTATTTTATAGCTTAATTACGGCAAATTCTTTGGCGTTTCTTATAGAGTTTTTCGTTAATTATCAGCATGGGATTCGATTGAATGAAATCGTAATAATATCCTTATTATTGACAAATAGTCGTGAGATATACGAATATATCGGGAATATACCGGCTGAAGCATATATGATTTTTGCAGGGCTTGGTTTGCTTTCAGGTATTTTTATTAAAGCTATTCTACGATACGCAAGGTTTTGCCTGATTTTAGCAAAAATTATTGTTGTGTGTGGATTTTTAATTACTACTGTCCTTGTAGGGGGGGCGTTTGTAAATCGTTCAAAAACGGTTGCGTGGTTTAACCATTTTTCTATGCCAAGATTAGTAACATCTTCATATTATGCTTTCTGTAATATGTCATCTTATTCATCTGCTAATCATTCCGCTACTATAATGACAAATAATTCTTCTATAAGTAACATTGTACTTATATTGGGGGAATCATTGACAAAAAATCATATGTCATTATATGGATATACCAACGATACTACCCCGTTATTGAAGGAACGTGATGACTTATTCGTATTTGGTAATGTAATAAGTTCCTTTTGTGGAACGAATCCATCAATAGAAAATATGTTTACGTTTCGTAATTATGAAAATAATATGAGGTGGAATGAAAGTGAAAACCTAATAAGTATTATGAAAAAATCAGGTTATCATACTTTGTGGATTTCAAATCAGGAAAAAGTTGATCGTTGGGGTAGTGCGGCTTATGTTTTATCCTGCGAATCTGATGAAGCATTATTTTCGGATGATTTTGCAACACCTGGGACAAGAAAAGGTAGATATGATGAACGTGTTATATCCCTTTTAGGTGAGTTACCATGTACTGGCATGCACAAACAAAAAAATTTTTATGTTATACATTTATTAGGGAGTCATGAGATTTTCAGAGAAAGATATCCTGACGGATATGAGTGTTTTTCAGCTTCTGATATAAAAATGAATATTAGTGATGAAAAAAAGGACATTGTAGCTTCCTATGATAATAGTGTTTTATATAATGACTATGTTGTAAACTCCATCATAGACTATTTTCAAAATACAGATTGTTTAATGATTTATATTTCTGACCACGGAGAAGAGTTGTATGGAGAGACAGATAAAGTTACGCATGCAAATACAAAGGATGGGTTGGAGATTCCATTCATTATATGGACTTCAAAAGATTTTGTGGCCAAACATGAAAAAATGTATTCAAGATTAAAAAACGTAGACAAAAATAGGAAGTATATGACAGATGATTTAATACATACAATACTTGATTTAGCGGAGATTTATTCAAAAGATTATGATTCCAAAAGAAGTTTACTGAATGATAAGTTCGATGTAAATAGAAAGCGAATAATTTTAAGAGATTATAGAGAGCCGGTAAATTTTGATGAAATTTATAGAGGAAAAATGTAAATTTAAAAATAAAATTTTATCTGTAAGCAGACTTAATCTGTATGAAAGTATATTACTGAACTAAAAAGTGATGTCTCATAATTGAGTTATTATCGGTGGGAACCGTAATCGTTGAGTAATTATTAAAGGCGTAGAACAACTTCTGGGTGGATTTTCAGTTACGAAGAGAAAGTAAGTATTATGTGGATATGATGAGAAAATATATAAAGATTTTAACTTTAAATGCAATAAAAAATATATGTAAGTTGGATAAAAGCAGCATGGATACATCTGTGCAGCGTATCTTAGTTGTTCGATTAGATGAAATTGGCGATATGGTGCTCATGTCGCCATTTTTGCGCGAGTTGAGGAGAAATTATCCTGAGGCTGAAATTACTTTAGTGGTTAAAACTGCTGTGTATAATTTAGTTGAACTGTGTCCGTATGTGAATCATATTAAAATATTTAAGAGGCCGGCTCCGGGGCGTGGTATGTTTTTTCGGTTGATATGGGCGGCGAGAAAATTTGTGCATGAAGAACTCAATGGAAGCTATGATTTGGCATTAGTACCACGCTTTGATGCAGATGCTGGATATGGGGCAGGGTTCATTGCTCTTTTTTCTAAAGCGATACGGCGCGTTGGATATACAAGTTCTGCCACAAATTTGAAATTTGAATCGGATGCAGGATATGATGCTTTATATACAGAACTTGTTCCGATAAAGCCGGGAATCGAACACGAAGTAGAGCGCGATTTGGATGTGCTGCGGTATCTGGGGCGAGGAATAGAGTATAACCACATAGAACTTTGGACAAATAAGCAGGATAAGATAGTGGCTACAAACCTGTTCCAGGGGAGGTACGGCGCGCAGTTGAGGCTGGTTGTTCTTTTGAGTGCAGGTGGACGGCGTAAAGAATGGGATGTTAAGAAATTTATAGAAGTTGTAAAAAGGTTGAAAGAAGTATTTGCTTTAGAAATTGTTCTTTTAGGTGCAGGCGAACCGGCAGATACATATGGGGAGATTTTTCAAAAAGAAATTTCTGGAAGCGTCAATTTAATAAATCAATGCACGCTAAGAGAAACTTATGAAATTATGAAACAATGTCAGTTTGTGTTGGGAAATGATACAGGACCAATGCATATGGCAGCTGCAGCAGGGTTGCGTGGTGTAGCGCTATATTTAGGTAAGACAGAATGGGCGGAAGATGGATTGGATACTCCGGAACGTTTTGGCCCATGGCAGTCAAATTTAACTATTATCCAACCAGATAAAGTTTTAAGCGGTTGCGAACACGGATGCAGGGAAACATATGCCCATTGTATTAATCAGATTCGCGTCGATGATGTCGTTAAACACATGGAATCAATCGTAAGAAAATATATTATGGAGGAGAACCAGTAATGTTTGTAAATAAAATAAAAACGCTTAAGAAAAGTGTTCATAGTGTATTTGATATCAAGGAGCAGTTAAAATTGATTCGTCTGGCTTTAGGGCGTATTGAAGCGCGGCAGACAAAAGCTGCAATTTGCCCGGAGGATGCTGAGTTCCAGGTGTTTTCACAATGGGGAGAGGATGGAATTATTCAGTGGCTGATTAACAACATATCTATATCTAGTGAAATATTTATTGAATTTGGGACACAGAATTATTTAGAGTCAGATACACGCTTTTTGCTGATGCACGATAACTGGGCGGGTTTGATTATTGACGGAAGTAAGGAAAATATGGATTTTGTCCGTCAGGATCCTATTTATTGGCAGTATAATATCAAAGCTGTGCAGCAGTTTATCACGGCAGAAAACATTAATGATATTTTCAAAGAGAATGGTGTCACAGGTAAGATTGGGTTGTTGTCTGTCGATATTGATGGCAATGATTATTGGGTTTGGAAAGCAATTGACTGTGTGGAGCCGGATATTGTGATTTGCGAATACAATCCTAGGTTTGGGAAGGAACGTGCAGTCACAATTCCATATGATGCGACTTGGACCAGGTTTAAGGTACACCATTCAGGTATTTATTATGGGGCATCGATAAAAGCATTAACTCAATTGGCAAATGAAAAAGGCTATGCGCTGGTGGCAGGAAATAAACATGCTGCTAATCTGTTCTTTGTAAAGAGAGAACTGTTGAATGATGTGGTAAAAGAAAAGAGCATTGATGAAGTATATCACAAAAATCAGTACGAAGATTCTCGAAATGAGCGAGGCGAACTTCAGCGCTTGAGCTTCGATGAAGAGCAGAAGATTATTTGGAGTTTGCCCTTGGTGGATGTGGAGAAAGGTAAATAATTGTAAAATTACGAAGAGAAAAGGACGCCAAGGAAAGCGGCGTCCCATGTAAGAAAAATAGGAGGGGTTACCTGTGGCTTCGTCTGGATGGCGTTTGCGCAAGGGCACTGCCGGCCGCAGTTTTTGCAGCTTTGCTGGTTGTGTTGCTTCGCAGTACCTTTGAGGCCGCACTCGCTGCGCGTGGCGAGGTAACCTTTTGTGCGCCAGTTTTTGCCATAATGCGTATTTTGGTGGAGATACCGGTCCAATGCATATGGCCGTAGCAGCGGGTCTTTCAGGAGTTGTGTTGTCCTGTCATCCGATTGGTGCAACGCAGGAACATGCAAATGCACCTGAACGTTTCGGACCGTGGCAGTCAAGTATGGAGATTCTGCGACCTGAGCCGTTGCCAGGGTGTGAGAACGGGTGCATGAAGGAATATGCTCATTGTATCAATCAAATTCGTGTAGAAGATGTAGTTAAAAGCATGGAGAAAATAATTGAATCAAGTGATAAAGAATATATAGTGGAGCTTGATATTGATATATGCAGAGGTTGGCGTTATGGAAACATGTAAAATTTGCGGAAATAAATTGTCTGTGTTTGAAATCGGATGTGTTTTGGGTAGGTATAATGTACAGTACTACATTTGTTCTACCTGTGGTGCAGTTCAAACGGAAGAGCCGTATTGGTTGGATGCAGCATATTCGGATGCAATTGTAGATTCGGATATTGGACTTATTGGGAGAAATAATAGTTTTGCCAGAAAAGTTGCTGCTATTTTGAAAGTTGGGTTTAGGAATAGGACACAAACACATTTGGACTACGGGGGGGTATGGCATTTTTACGCGATTAATGCGAGATGCCGGGTTTAATTTTGAATGGTATGATAAATACTGCGATAATCTTTTCGCGAAATCCTTCGAAAAGAAGTTGGCACACTATGATGTTGTGACTGCATTTGAATTGCTGGAGCATTTACCCAATCCGAGAGAAGACCTTGATCCAATAATGAAATTAGGGGATACCATTATAGCATCAACAGAAATTTTGCCCAATCCACCTCCAAAGCTTAATGATTGGTGGTATTATGCATTACAGGGTGGGCAGCATATTGCTTTTTATACAAGAAGAAGTATGGAGTTACTTGCAGGCTACTTTAATCGGCATTATTATTACTGCGGTGGCTTGCATATTTTTTCAACAGAAAAATTGTTTGAACCATTTTTAAAAGTAGCAGGGAGATTCCCTGGAGTTGTAAATCGAGTAGTGAGAAGAGAAAGTCTGTTGGCAGGTGACTATAATAGCATCGTAGGGGAAAAATTATTATAAATCTTGCTCAAGGCATTATGCTGTTTGAAAAACTTTGGTTGCACAATGATTTATGCAAAACGCTTGCGGAAAAGGAAAAGAACGTGCGGAATATTTCTCGCAGGAAAAGTTTAACGAGAGATTTCAGGAAGCTGTTATAAAAATGTTGAAAGACTGAATAAATCGTGGGTGAAAAAATGAAAGATGTGATTCAAATTTTTAATTTAGGTTCGGCAGGGCAAAAGCATCCTGTTGCAAGTGTGATTCTTGCTATTATTTTACCACTGCCGTATTATTTAGTGCTTGGGAAAATGGAGCACAGCAACTTGTACATGGCAGTAAAGTTGATATCCTATCTATTTATGGGATATTTTTGGGCGTGTCTAATGCTATCTGTAACAGATTGGATTGAAAGGGTGTCCCAAAGAGTAGGAAATTTACTGAGAATGATGATTATGACTGTAGCGATAATTTTATTTGTTACAGATATGTTTTTGATCTATAAGTTTGATTCTATATTCGATGCAACAAAGATTAGTATTGTGTTAGGGGCTGATCCGGAAACAATCCGTGAATTTCTGGTTGACTATATAATATCACCTGTGAGTGTATTGATGACTATAATAATCGCTCTTTTGTGTGGTATCGGATATAGATACAGAGAGAAAATCTCCTTTGCTATGCCGAAAAAATTTTATAATCTACCGACCTATTTATTTATTCTTAGTGCTATCGTGTGTTTTTCACTAGGATTTAAAAACTTTAGAGGTTGGGAAGCACTTATTGATAACCCGATTTACACTACTTCATCCATAAATGAATTGGTGATAGATACATATCGTGCATACATTTCTTTTGGAAATGAAAAGCAAATTTTTATGACAATGGATAACCACCCGGAGGCAATTATTGAAAATAAATCGGACATACCTTATGTAGTGTTTGTTCTTGGGGAGTCGGCGGATAGAAACAAAATGCATGGGTATGGATATTCGCTGGAGAATACACCTTATTTGGATGCTCTACTGTACCGCGGTGAAGCGGTGGCTTTTTCGGATACAATTGCGCCAGCTAATTATACTACTGCAGCAATGCAGTATATATTTACTTTTTATTCGAAAGAGGATAAAGGAAAGTGGTATGAGTATTACAATGCTGTAGATATTTTTTCAAAATGTGGATATTATACGACCTGGATTTCGAATCAGAGTCCGCAAAATATACGGGCGCATAATATGGACGATTTATTAGCTAAGCGTTCTCATGTAAGCAGGTTTACAAATTATTCGTCAAATCCGGCGAGACCATTGGATGAGGAAATGATTCCTCTTTTAGACGGCTGTTTAAGTGAATCATCAGGGGAGAAACAGTTTTACGTAATTCATCTTGAAGGGTCACATGATATATTCAGGCTGAGGTATCCAGCGACGTTTGCGAAATTTAAAGCAGTTGATGAACAGGAGTCTAATCCTAAATGGGCAGCAGTAAAGGCAGAGTATGATAATACATTCCTATACACGGATTACCTGATGGAAGAAATCATTAAGCGATTTGCTGATAAGGATTGTTTGCTGGTTTATTTATCCGATCATGGCAATGAGGTTTATGATGGGCGTGATTTCTGCGGGCATTCCGGAGAGAATCTGCGTAACAGGCATATGGTGGAGATCCCTTTTGTCGTCTGGGGTTCAGAAAAGTTTTGGGCGAAGCGTCCTGAGCTGAAGCAGCGAGTTTTCGCGGCAAAGGACAGGCCATTCATGACGGATGATTTTATCCATTTCCTGCTGGATATTACAGGAATAAAAACAACATCGTATGATCCAACCAAGAGCGTTATTAACGATATTTTTAACGAAAAACGAGTCCGTATGTACGGTGGTCAGCCGTATGAAAAACAAAAAGACACGAAATAGTAGGCTGATATGTACCAAGGTTTTGGGGCACACATTATGAATTAAATTGAATTTGTGGATGCTTTCTGTATTTTACAGGAGGCATCCATTTTGTTTGGCTTGAAGCCGAACGATGATGTTATTGTTGCCGGATTTCCATGTCGCAACTCAAAACAAGCCTGAGGGATTATCCTCGGGCTTGCTGTGCAGATACGGTTTTTGCTGAGTGCTGAAAATAATGAATGTGAGCACGGTTAACAGGTTCATGATAAAAGGAGCGGTTATGTACTTTGGGATAGCAGTACTGGAGGGAAAGCTTGTTAGTAAAGTGATTTTGCTGATAAAACTTTTTTCTTGCACAGAAAATGCTATTATATTATATATCTTAATATAATCTTATTTTTGGTTTTGCAAAATGGGAGGTATTCATATGGAAGCTACTAACAGAAGAATGAAAGAAAAGAAGCCGGTTTTGGCTATATGTTGTGATTTTGACAAAATACTATCTCTCTTGGAGGTAAAGAATTGCGGGATCAAATGGACAAATTAACTTGATTTCAAGTGAAAGGTTTTGTGAAATATTTTTTAGAAATGACAGTATAATCAATGATGATTGGAGGTATAGTTATGTGCAGTCCGTGTCGTTTTATATATGATGTTTTTTGTGCAAGACACAAAGAACGGGAAAAAGTTTTTCGGCAAGTGACTTATTTCTTTATACGCATTGGAATATTGGTTGTTTTTGCATTTGGCTTAATTTATTTCGTTATTGGGAAGATTAGGTGTGTAATGGATTTACCCGGTCTTGCTGTACCAACGGTTGCTGGAGTAATCACAGCAGTGATTTCTTTGATTGTATGTGCGTGTCCGTTGGTCCAGCGGCGAAAGGAACATAAACTAAATAAGAAGTTAGAGCGCAGTAAAGGTAACCTGCATAAGGAAATCATCGCCAGAGAAAGACTGATATGGCTTAGGAGGTTTCGGAACAAGGCAACAAATGTTATTTCGGTTTTTTCTAAAATAGCAATTGCGGGAGGAGAAGAGAATAAAAAAGAATTGATAGCTGAAATGTTGAGTGAAACAACAGCATTAATTCTTTTGCTAAATCCCGATTGGGTGGGATTGAAAAAGGATATATGCAGAATTAGGGAATATTGCTTAAGGGACAATATCAATAAGGTTGATATTATTAACGAGGTTCGTGACTTGGAAGAGGTTATTCAGCGCAAGTTAGATAAGGAGCGGAAAAGAATATACAAAAAGGCAAGGAAATGATGGTTCATAATTTGAATGGAAGCAGTGATTGAAAGAGGTTGCGTAAGTTGAATATCTATTGAGAGCTTGTGCGAAACGATCTTTGTATATTAACCTCATGTTCGAACCTAAAAGGATTTAGTGCAACCCGTGGGGCATGAGTGTACAGTACGAGTGGCTTGATATATGACGGGGTATGACAGATAAGCGTAAACAGCCTAGGGATTAGTCCCTGGGCTGTTTTGTTGAAAGATAGATTTTGGGGCTGATGGGGTTTGCAGGCATGCTAAAATTTCTTTAAGTAGCATGGTTAGTTTGCAATGCGTATTTTATGGAAAGAAGGAGATTTATTTTGGAAAACAGTATTTTTCCAGCGCTGCACCAAAAAGTAAAACGACTTTTAAAAGTTTTTGCCGAATATGAATTTGATAGTGTGCTCAAGGCTTGCTTTTGTGTTTCAATAAATAGAGACAACCGTTCCGCATTAGAGAATTGCCTAAGCATGAATGAGACATTAAGACAATATTCAGTAATGAGAAATGGGAGAAAAAGAATAAACAATTATTTGGAGTTTAAAGAATTCTTTTCAAAAATTGAGCGAATTTTACCGACATCATATATGGATGATTACACAGTACCGGACTTTGGAGAAGTTAGGATAATTTTTGATGAGATTGCGTATAAAGTGTATATTGGGACAGGACATACGCAGGTATATGCGTATTTGGCAAGTGTTGAGACGATAGCAAAAGTATTAAATTTGAAAAATGAATTTAGGAGCTTACTTGAATATCAGGATGCTGTAATTAGATATTTTGAAAAAGATAATATATGCACGGAAGCGTTGGGAAAAGTATATTTCAAAATACCTGAGGAACGACTTTTCTTGAGAACGTGGAAGTTTTTCGATGAAGAGATAGATAGGTATGATCTTCTGAAATTAAATAATTTTTTCCCGAGACAAGAAGAAAAAATTGAAAAACAACATTTTTTGCGTGTAAATGAAAAAGTTGTACCACTTTATAATACAACACTAATACTTGATTATATGGGGACGAAAATCAAGCTGGATGAGAAGAAATTAGCGTGTCGTGCCTTGTATGATTACTTAAATAAAGTAGAGCCTTTTTGGGAAATAGGCACCTGTCATTATCTTTTTCCGGCGACAATAAGAATTGATGATCATTTTTTAGAAGACTTTAGGGTCAATGTAGCTATAGCGTCAAATACAGGAATAATTTTATGCTTTGATAGTGATTCGTGGAATAAGAATAAGAGAAGATATATGGAAGTTATCAATGGACTGGAGAATAAAGAATTTGAGTTAATTGAAACCAGGAAGAGAAATGATAGCTGTAATATTGGACTTAGATTAAAGGGTAAAAAAATTAAAATTGTTATATTTGTTCCTATTATGAAGTTGGATGATTCTCATCAGATTATAGTAGATGATACTCCAGGAGTACTAATATGTACTTCTGCAGATTTAATGGAGTTGTTGATGTTTTCTGATGATGAGAATGAGCTATGGGATTATATTGATTGGACTACGTCACGCAAAGAGTTTGAATTTTTTAATTATGGAGTTTTAACAAGTGAGTTTTTCGTTTGGAAAGAATCAGGACGTGTAATTGAAAAGGGAGCAATATCTTTTAATATTATAGATGCAGGATATAATGAGTCGATTGAATATATATGGTGGTACTTTAAAGAGAAACTACATAATTATCCTTGGGGGGCAATAGCGAATCCTTTGTTTGCGAATCCATTTGCTTGGAAAATCATAAACAGAGAAAGTTCCTTGTGGGACGAGTATGTAATGAAGAACTATGGTCTTGGTGGGAAACTTATAAATTTGAATGGTAAGGTCCTATTTCTATGCAATAATGTAGCATTCTATAGAAATGAGCAACCTGGCAATGTCAAATATCTTATTGATAATGTGTTCTCTCTTGTTGAAGATATATTTATGAGAATGACTTTTACGTGTAAAGATCTTTGGGGAAATTGTACAGAACTTGAGGATAAATTCATTGAGCTTATGTTTATGCCCAATGCTTATTACAAAAAAGTTTCAGGTAAAATCGTTGGTTACAAAAGTGTGTATAGTGATGCAACTTTTCACAGAGGAGCTATAATTATAAGGTTTACGGTGAACGATAAAATTTTATATGAAGAGACAAAAGAGGCCATTGACCGAAGTGCAGAATGTAACTTTTATCTCAATCTATTTAAGCCGTTATGTCAATACGTACCAAGGTTTTATTGCTTGATGGAACAACAACTGCAGAGTATTGCACATACAGCAAGGCATGTTGGGGTTTTTCCGCTTTTATTACCGTATAAGTGGAATGTTCTTTCTGCTGCATATGAAGTAGACGATGTTAATTATCATGAAGTAAGAAAGCGTATTGCTAAGGTCATAGATGACAATGGCGTTGGCCCTGGAGAATATGTGGGAGAAAAGGCTAATGCAATTATTAGAACAGTTCAAAAAGCATTAATTAATGATTTTGAAACACGTGTTGCGGTATTTGATAAAAAAATACTCCATATGAAGCTTTTAGAAATATATTCAAGTGTACTTCATAAGATCGTAATTGACAAAGAAAGATATTCAGCTATCTCCGATATTGATGATGTTGTTAAGTCAGAGTTATATGAAAAAATTATTAGAGAACGAGAGGAATTTAAGCACCAAAAGCGCGTTGTAGAGTATCTGATTGAAACAAATCTGTTTTTGAATAGGGAATCTTCTAAAGAGTGTTCTTGGCACGAATTTCAAGATTTGTTAGCGTATTCAAACTGGCTGGTTGTCTTGGCTGATAATGCTGATATTTGTAATTTTACTGATGCAGAAGTGCATATAGAAGTAAATACTGAAAAGATAGTTGATGTAATTGGAGAAGCAAAAGATAACTTAGATGATTTTTTTGTTAGGAGATATAGTGACAAAGGCTATTTCTTATCTGCTGGGCAACAAGATAAGAAATATATGAAATTGGCTAAAAAGGCATTTAAGGAGGATACAGGAATTGAACTTCAGTTATTGCTTGATGTATTGATGTTTCTGGCTGAGGGGAATGTTGGTGCAGAACTTGCACCGAATGTGTTTGAAGCTCCTGAAAGTGAATTGGTCTCCAAATTTTTAACAGAGACGGGAGATGAATTGAACTCAGCAGCTGTTGAAAAAATTATTGATTTTGTAGCGATTAATCCAAATTTGTTAAAAACATGTAAGGGAAAAGCCGATTATTATTTGCCGATTGGAAGAAGGAAAGAGCGTTGCAATCGATTTGAAATAAAAGGGATTTTACGGAGTGACACCAATTTAATCTATTCTCCTGTACACTGCAATTATATACGTGATTGTTGGGTTAAGGGCATTCTTGAGTTCTTTTTGCCATACACAATAGGTCTGGATAAACTGGAGGCAGTATTAAAAGAATGGAAGCAGATATATGAAAAGAAAATTGTATCTGACATTGCGGATTATTTTAAAAAGCATTTATTTTGCCCAGTACGCTGTAATTTGGATTTGAAAAAAATGGATAAGACAGATAAATCGCTTTTGAAACTTGGCGACTATGATGTATTGGCGGTTGATGCAGATAATAAGAAAATTTGGATTATAGAGTGTAAAGTGTTAACAAAAGTGGGCTCTTTTTATGAAATGTTCAAGCAGCAAGAGAGTTTTTTCTTGAAGAAAAAGGAAGATGAGCATTTTCAAACAAGAATTGATTTTATGAAAAACAATTATCACAAGGTGCTTGAGTATTTAAAATGCGGAGATAAAAGTGACTATGAGATAATGCCATATATGGTGATGAACAAGGTGATGACATCTAGATATAAAAAAATCGGATTTCCGATTATTAGTGTCACTGAATTGTATGATGAAATTGATAAGTTGAGTAAAGTTTGTGAATAGGATTAGTGTGTAAAATAACCTTTGTAAAATAGCTTCAATATCGGAGTCGTAAGGGCCTTCTAGGATAAAAGCTAATCATAGGAGGCCTTTTATTACGGCAAAGTATCAAAAAGGACGTTGTTGCTATATGTTGGTTAAAAGCTGTAACATTGAACTTTTGATCATTAATTGATAAAATACAAATATTGAGAACGTAAGTTCTGGCTGCGCGCCACGGGTGTCGTTTGGTCATTTAAGGTAACTGGTTTAATTTGATATTTAGCTAAGAGGATTATTATGATTAAAAATACTGGATTAGAATATGAAGAATTAGTTAAACGAGTGTATTCATCAATAGCTAAACAAAACAAAGTAAAAAACATAAATATTCAACATAATATAGTTTTGGAAGGGAAATCTGGGACTAAACATCAAATAGACATTTATTGGGAATTTTCATATTTAGATATTACGCATAAAGTAGTTGTTGAAGTAAAAGATTATGCAACTAAGGTAAACCAAGAAAAGATTCATGCATTTAAGGCAGTACTGGATGATATAGCAGGACAACCACGAGGAATCTATATTACGCGAACTGGTTATCAAGCGGGAGCAAAAAAATATGCAGAACATCACGGGATACAACTCTATGAATTGCGCGCACCTACAGATAAAGATTGGGAAGGAAAGATGAGAAATATTTATCTAAATATAGAATATAATATTCCGCATATAGATAATCTTCGTGTAGTTATTGATGGTGAATGGGTTAAGCGGTATTGTCGACAAAAGGGAATGCCGGTTCCTGAGCATCTTGATTTAAAGGCACTCTCCAATATAGTTTATTTGTATGATAATAAGGGAAATCGACTTATGTCAATTCAGGAAAAAATTAATGATTTATGTAAGAAAAATCTTAATGGAATGAGTGGCTTTATCAAAGAAGAATTTAGCGAAATAATGTATATAAACACATTAAGAGAGGATATCCCTAGAGTAAAAATTAAAGAAATATCATTTAAACTTTCGTTTAATGTTTATAATGACAAAGTAGAAATCTTAGGGGATGACATAGTTAAATTTATTCTTAAGGATGTAATTAAAGACACGGTAAAGCTGATTGGCCCATCTATGGAAATTTTGAACAAAGCAAGGAATGATACTAAAGTTTGAGTATGAGCATAAGGTCAAAAGCCATACTGAAGAACTATTGATTTAAATGGACGTGTCGAAATGGCTATATATTGTCCCCCAAAGTCTTTGGAGCGTTAGATTACCGCGATGTATAGCGACGAATGCTTATCGTTGACGTATTTAAATCTACTTGGAACCATAGGCAGAAGGATGTGGAATGTTTAATGTCGGGAGAGTCTTGGTTGGATTGTGTTGGTAACATCGGAAGTATAACATCAGCTTTGATCAGCATAGGCGAGTCATTCGTGAAACATAAGACACATAAAAGGCTGGCTTTGCTTGAAAAAGAGCTGCGAAACCATGTTGATTGCACTAAACATTTAACGTTGTCTGATGATGAGTATAATTTATTGTTGTATATTATAAGAAGCTCTGCATATAACGGTACTGAGCAAAGAATTAAGCGATTTGCAAGAATTGCAAAGGACGTTATGTATTATGGGAATATTGACATATCTCGTGGTGAGAAGTTTGTATATACAATAAATCATTTATCTGATCAGGAAGTTGCTTTTCTTATGAGAATTTATAGTGAGAAGAGTGATGATATATCGATTACGTTGCCGACACCTAATGGAGATTATCAGAATTTTGTAAAAGATGCGTTCAATGATATTGGGATTTCTAAAGTGGAGTGGCTAGTCGTATTGAAGAAATTCGATACTTTAGGAATACTACAGTTTAAGGCGTCTTTTTTAAAAGGTGGAATGTCATACGCTTTATCCGAGTACGGGGAGAAGTTTATTCGTTATTTGCTTGCGAAAGGGGATGAGATTGATATGTGATTAGCGGGGAGAAGATTACACAAAGCGAGAAAGGATATTGACACTATCTTATTTTGAGTGAGGGTGTAATTTTTGACAGGTTATGATTTTATGAATTTTTGTGAGGCTCTAATTGGAGATTGGAAAGCACCTATATTTACAGCAATCACAATGCAGATTGCAATTTGGTTTAGAGAGAGGCAAACACGAAAAACTCTTTTGAAAAATAAGAAAAAGCAGGTTGCGACAGTTTTAATGGGCGAATTAAAGTCGCTGCGTGACATGTATTCACTTAAAAGATTAAAAGAGGGATTGCCCCAAGACGGACCGGATATTCCTGTGGGGTTCATCGGCGAAAATTACCTGGCTGTGTATGACCATTTGATTGAAAAGTTGGGAGTTTTGGAAAACGAAGACGTGGTAAAACTTAATGCATTTTATCTCAATCTGAAAATGTTGGTTGATTCGTTGAAGATTCTAGCTGAGAGATGGGAACGTTATGTAATGTTCAAACGATATCCTCCAATAGATAAACAAAGAAACGAAATAGAAATAGAAATAAACATTCGGTACGATGATGTATGTAGAACTTATTTAGAGGCATTTGCTATTCAGGAAAAAGCAATGAGCGGCTTTGACGAAATAATTACTATGTTGGAAGTTTACCGCAAATAAATGTGTCCTAATGAAAAGGCAGCCCGAGGTTTTCTCCTCGGGCTATTTTGATTTAATAGTCAGGTTTCATAAGGGTGCCTTGCGTGTATTAATAAATATGGCATTGTTAAAATAACGATTATTTGTTCGGAGATTGGCGTTGCCTTTGCGGGGAATAACATATATCTTGCAGCTGAGCTGTTTAGGCAGTTGTGTGCTAAGAAAGTATTTACTGCTCAGGAAGCAGTTGGTATGGCATGCTATCAAGGTGCGCTATGCAAAGCGGGGAGATTGGGGAAAGCTGATTGGAAGATTTTGATTAGGACAAGATTTGAACGATGGTGTTATAATTGTAGCCATGATTTGTATATTTGGCAGTATTGTCCTTGTATTTATGAAACCACATAAATAAGGGACTTGAAAGTTCAGAAGGATAATCATCGAAATGGAAGGAAAAACAGATTTGCTGAAAGTGGGGCAGGACATGACTTTAACGGAACTTTTTAAGGATATAAAGGATGAGGTTATACGTGATAACATCGTTGTTGAGGGTGATGTATGCAAGGTATCATCTAAAAAAGAAATTGATTATTATTGCGAAGATTGTAATAAGAAGTTAATAATAAAAAATGGAAAATATGGAAAATTTTGGGGTTGTTCCGGGCATCTTAGTTGTCCCGGCAAAAAAATTAAAAAATTATATGAGCTTCCCGAGTATAGAGTTTTCGTCGATCTTATAAGTTCATATGACGAAACTTCGACAACCATGTTGAATGTTATTGTGTATATCAAACATGATGAGGAGCTTCAAATACCGAATGACAGCAAAGTACGTGTGACAGGGCAATTAAAAGTCTATAAAGGGAAATTACAGTTTCATTGCAGCTCGGTCAAAAACATAGAAGTGATAGATGAGGAAAATTCATATACTAGAAAAAAGAATGAATGGCAAGAGCGCATAGATGATATTAAGGTAAAAAAGAAGAAGAAGAAGAGAACTTTCGCACCTAGCGATGATATGTATGTTGCAGTTATCTCAACTGATGAAAAGGATCAGGGATACAATGATTTTGTAGGCAAATTCAATGGAAATGTTTTTACTTGCGTTCCTTGCTGCATATCCCCTATGACTGCTGACAATGTAGTTAAAAAGTTGAAGGAAATACCCATAGATGAGTTTGATTGTATCGCTATTGTCCGTGGAGGCGGAGACTATAATTATTCATTGTTTGACTTCAATAACCCCATATTAGCGGAGGCTATTAACGATATTGACATTCCGGTTATTGTGGGGATTGGACATAAAGACGATAAGTTCTTGATTGATAAGTTTTCATACAGAGAAGCGATAACGCCTACTGATGCAGCTGCAAAAATTAAAAGCATGTTTTATGAGAATTCCCCAAGGAACAGAAATTACAAAGAAGAGTTGCAAGAAGAACTGCAGGAAAAAGAGCAGAGGATAAAGAATTTGGAAGAAGAGCTTGCCAGGGTGAAGGGCAGCAAAGTCTTTAAGCTGTTTGATTTCTTGCGGCGATTGTTGAGATAACTGTTGCATCGACAAAGGGAGCTTTGTGCTTGTTGTAGTATTGCGGTAATGTTTGCAATTTATTTGATGATAAAATAACAATGATATAACACGAAGCATGCATGTATAAAAGCTAATCTAAATTTGCTCAATCTTTGCTGAAAACACTCGCTTTCCGGAATAATGGTTTGTGAACCGGGGAAGGTTGGCAGGTTTCTTGTGGTTGCAGCGGATGGTGATTTTTCATTTGAGCAGCAGCCTGTGTCGCTGTCGGATTTGATGTTAAGAGCAGATCAAATGGAACCGGCAATATTGTATTTAAGAACATTTCGCATGAATCGTGCGGATGGGGAGAATAAACAATTGTTTGAATTGCTGTTGCTGGGGTTGTGGGGGAGGGGGAAGGGATACATTGAGCCACTCCCCAATATTATCTTCGGGAATGGCTTTATGAGAATGATTAATGAAAGTAGTAGAAGTCGTCAGGGTAAAAGCGTTGATGATTAGAAAACTGGGGAGTTTCATAAATTGAGATATATGTTCTGGGTAGGGTTTATGATTTTGCGAAACATGTTAGGAGTAATCACTTTTTTGAATTATCTCGACAAATTTCGTTTAAACGAAT
>Ga0256405_10003964_pt1 | contig 28998 bp, 19 predicted proteins | sample RumenRJG_02DNA_FD_189096 | JGI IMG/M metagenome (GOLD analysis project Ga0256405, IMG submission 189096) | Bovine rumen microbial communities from Lethbridge, Alberta, Canada - RJG_02 | ecosystem: Host-associated > Mammals > Digestive system > Stomach > Rumen | place: Canada: Alberta... | reverse complement strand
CAATGGTTGGATAGAAGATGAGCCATGATAGCCAGGCGCAGCGTATGGATGTTCATCTTCTGAATCATACCGCCGATATAGCAATCATCTTCCGCATCAGCCCTCATGTCATTGATATCGGCATAGTCAGAGTAAAGGCGGTTTGCCTCATGAGATAGCTGGAGGGTTAATGGCTGCATGTCGAACAGTCTGCCGACGATGCCATTCCAGCTCTCGCGCATCTCTGGTGTCATGAACTTACGGTCGCACCGCTTTACAAATGGGAACTTGTCGGGATAGGCAAAGAGGAATCGTTGCGTGAAGCCGGAATCCATCAAGGCATCGGTTCCGAAGGTCTTGCCGAGCAGTTCAGGCTGTATGCCGCCGTTGATGCACATAGCAGGATCATCAATTAGTTTGGTCTCTTCCGATTTTCGGTTAATGGCAAAACTGACGTTTGACCAGATTGAAAGCACTTGTGACAACTCTGCCCCAGATCCATTACCGCCTTTGCTATATCGTCCAAAAGAATCAATGAACGATTTCAGTTCGTCGGCTATAATCCCAATCATATCACCCTGTGCAAGCAAGGCATTACGGGATTCTGGTGAACTGTCACCAACTATCCGTTGATGGAATACAGGTTGTTCTCTGCTGTAGTTCTTATCTTCATGCTTGCGCTGATCATAGATAGCCTTTTCTTCAGAATACTTGGCAAAGTTGGCCTTATCCTGCTCGCGTAATGGACGGGTAACTTCTTTGAGAGGGCCAGTTTTGTTACGACTGGGCTTACCCACCATACAGAAAAAGTCGCATGGATAGTTCGTATAAGGGTTAGTAACGAGCTGTGCCTTTTTCCCTGCCGCAATGCCAGCGGTGAAGAGACTGTTAACCACTACATACTCCAGCGGACATCCATAGGATTCTGAGACAGTACGGATATACTCCTGCACCGGTTCGGAAAACCAGTCAATAGGCAGCACTGGCTCTGCGAAGGTCGATGCTTTCAGGTGCGATGTTTCCTTGGACTGGTCAGGAGGAGCAGCCAAAGACTCTGGAAGCACAAGAGATGGTGCTTGCACGGCAGGAAGAATAGGCGAAACCTTGTTAACAGGCTCCACCTTCTCTGCCTCGGAGTTGATGAGGGAAAGGAAGTCTGGTCCGTTTCCATCAAATGGCATAATAGGTTCATCCATGACACTCCTCCTTACTTTTTTTATTATTGTCACCATCTGCTATAGCGGAGGAGAAGATGTCCGTGACCTCTTTCTTGGAATAGAGGTTACGTCGGCCCATCTTATGTTTCTTGATGACACCCTCGTTCTCCTTTCGCCATAGAGTAGTGTAAGTGATGTGCAGCATGTCGCACACCTCTTCACGGGTTAACCACTCGCCTTCTTCTTCGGAAGGTTTCTCGTTCAGACCGCGCTTTGCGCAGACCTCTTCTACAATCTCAGTGACAACCTGCCTGAGGTCGTCCATCTGTAACATTACAAAATTACCTGTCATGTTTTCGCATTTAATAATTTCATACTGCAAAGGTATTGAAATGCCATAGGGTGTTGCCTTGGTAAAAATCAGCACGATTTCTACCAAGTCATAGTTAACAAATAAAGGGGTTTATTTAACAGTTCAACACTGAAGAAACGAAAAAAGGATGCCCAAAATGAGCATCCTTGCGAGTTTAGTTGATATTGGGATTGATTGCCGATAGTAGGCGAAGTTTTATGCCAGTCGCATACTTTCGCCCTCGTCTTATCTGAGCATCAGAAACATCAAGATTTCCACTATTATCTTCTGAAACAATGGCGTTATAAACAGCCTCGGCCCAGTTAAAGCCTTCGCGAATATGGTAGTCGGGGAACTTCTCTCTCATGGCAGCATGGAAGGTACGGTAATTGTATTCTTCATTTGTGAGGCTACCTTTCATCAATGCCGCGAAGATATAAGGTAAAATGATGTCTGCATCATCGACTTGTTTCCACTCAGAAAGCACCTTCTGAATCTCACCAATTAGAATAGTAGCATCCTCTGAAGGCAGCATTTCCTCCAAAATGACATATGTGCTCTTCCTCCCTCTGCGCCCTTGCACTTCAAGCAAGGCTGCATCTATAACCTGCTTGGTCTCGCCTTTTTTCAGTTTTTGGGTAACTTCCTTCCACTGTGCCTTTGAATAATGAGCCTTGTCGATACTTGCACCGATGAGGGCTTCCACACATCGCCTTCCGATTAGCTTCTCCCAATAAGGGCTTTCAGGTTTCAGAAAAGTTTGGGATATAAGGTCGGCTGCATGAAGGAATCCGTTATCGAAGATGATCCAATAGTACAAGCTGAACAGGTAGGGATTCTTGTGAAGCAGTCGCTCACGGATAGCTTCATTGTTGAGAGAAGAATCAAGCATTTCAGACAAACGTCCCTTCAATGGGTTGTCATCGTTTCCCATCAGACTCTGCTGGTAATGCTTATTGCCAGGGAACAGAGAGGCAACGATTTTCATCATACCCTTCACACCTTTGGTCGAAAACATCTCCATCAGGAAGAAGAAGTTGGTCTGGATGAAAGTCATGTCACCATCATAGGCTTTCAGGAACGTAGCCGTAAACTCCTTATATTCTTCAGGATGGTCATAGTGCCAACGTCGAAGGGAAAGAATGTTCAGTTCGTCAGCCGTTATCTTGGGCTCCTCCTGTTTGCTGTTCTGCTCGTAAAATCGTTTGTAGTCTTCTACGGCATCTAAGATTTCCTGTGCGTCAGGCTTCTCTGCTTTATCCGCAAGAGCATCAGCCAAACGGTCTGCACCATTATCAAATTGAAGATAGCAACATAAGCAATATGCAGACACATCACCAGACTGGACAGCCTTTGTATATAGCTTTTCTATATCGAAACCATCCTTAGAAGAAACGGCATAAAGATTGGCGATGATCGATTGCAACGATTCTGCATTGCCGTCACCAAGGTCTAATATAGTCTGATGGTACGGCTTCAGCAACTGCTCTTCCAAGTCTTGCTTAAACTTGGAATAGACATCAGCGTTGGCTTCTTTCCATTCTAATAGCGCTTTCTCATCCATAGAGATAAACCTTTCGAAATGTTAAATTCGGAATGAAAACACGCTTATTCCGCTAAAAACACCATTTTTGTGGCTTCATAGCGGAATAAACGGTGATTTATGGGTGAAAAGTCATACATATTACCTCTCCAACCCTTCTGTTAAGAACCTCCTGAGATGAAGATGGGTTATGCCATTGTCATCAGACTTGGTTACCAATGGTGTCATAGAGATGACATATTTGGGATAGTTGTCTTTGATGGCACGGAGGTTACCAAACTCACGCTCATACGTGTTATCGTCAGCTATAATATAAGATGCCTGTACATATATCCTTTCGCCTTTTGGCTTTGTACAGACAAAATCAATCTCACCAGCCTGAAGTTGTCCGACCATCACTTCATAGCCCAGACGGACAAGGTGATTATAGATGATATTCTCTATCACCTTCTCAATGTCTCTCTCGCGTGAACCACCTACAAGAGCATTACGAATACCATTGTCTTCAAAATAGAATTTATCGTTGCTCTCAAATATTTTCCGTCCGTGAATGTCATACCTGTTCACTTTGTGGATCATGTATGATTCGCACAGATACTTGGCATAATTGATGATGGCAGTGGAGGTGATGTTCTCCCCTTGTGACCGCATATACTTTGCTATGCTGTTGGCAGAAATGATTTTCCCTGCATTGTCAGCAAGGAAATGAACAAGGTTTTCCAGAAAAGGCACATTGCGGATATTATTCCGCTTGATAACATCCTTCAGCAGTACGGTGCTATAGACATCCATCTGGTACTCACGTGCATCTTGCTCGTCAAGTCCAATCTTTTTCAAACCAGGCAATCCACCAAACTGAATATACTTTGCTAACGTGTCATCACTGTCGGGCAAGTTGTGAAACTCCATGAATTCCTTATAGCTAAGTGCCTGCACAAAGATTTCCTTGTAGCGACCGCCTATTTTGTTAGCCAAGTCACTACTGAGCATATTGGAGTTGGAGCCTGTTACAACTATTTCAATATCAGACTCCTCATAATAGCTGCGAATACTGTTCTCAAAACCCTCTATATCCTGAACTTCATCTATCAAGATGTAATTGGTCTTTGTCTTGTCTCGCCGTTCATCAATATAGGCATTCAAGTCCCGGTCGGTCTGAATGTCAGCAAACTCATGTTTCTCCTTGTCAATGAAGATAATGTTTGCATGGGCATTTTCTGCCACTTTATCCCTAAAGAGGCGTAGAGTATAACTCTTTCCAACACGACGTTGACCAACTATAATAATAATGGTGTCCTTACCAAGATGCTTCGATATCTTGTCAAGATAACTTTGTCTTACAATTGCTTTCATATCTTTTATAGATGAAATTTGCTGCAAAGATAATAATTTTATCTTTTATAAAAGACAAAACCTTATATTTTTTGAGATTTGTTTTGTATAATTTGCATATTTAACCCCAAAATGACTATTGAGTTACGTTATAATATGGCGCAATCTCGACTTTTTTACAAGATTGCGCCATATTATAAACTATTTTGAAGCCTCTGCCATGAGTGCTGCACGTTCCTCTTCACTCATACTTTTTAATAATTCAAGGAGTTCACCTATTTTGTCGGCAGCATTCACTTCTTTGTTGTCATCCTCATCTATTACATTGAGTAAGTATGCATTGTATTCCAGCATTTTCTTTAATGGATAAGCCCCAATGTATTTGGAGGTAATGTCTCCACTGCTACTGTGCCCCATGCTATCACTTATGTACCTGTCTGGTACAATTCCCGTGCTGTTCAGATTCGTGGCAAAGCTGTGGCGCGCCCAGGTTGAAGTGGGCTTCTGTTCCAGATTCAACAGCTTGGCAACCTTTGCCATTTGCTTGCGGATGCTTTTGTTGTATCGTTGTATCACCCATGTCTCTTTTTCCGCCGAAAGGAATTTGCTCATAATAGGGAATACACGTTCACCGAGTTTAGGCTCATTGGCATATCTATCAAGAATCTTTTGTATCTCAGGTGTTACGGGGAAGATGACCTCACTGGCATCCCTATTACGATCTTTTGTCTTGTGACGCAGGAATCTCAACTGTTTTCCATGTGTAGAAAAATACCAACCATCATATTCCAGACGCAATGTGTCTGCCAGATTCTGACCATCACCAAGATACATGAATAGCAACAAACCAAGGTCACGGAATATCGCATTCTTTTCCTTTGGAATGAAACGCTCTTTCCCGTTTTCATCTTTTGCCTCTCCTTTCTCCCAAAAGTCATAGAGTTTACGCCAGGTTGCCACATCCAAGAAATTCTCCTTACGACTTTCCATTAGATTATAACCAGTATCCTTAAACATCTCCTTGGTATCACCTTTAATCAGCTTCCTATCAATGCAGACATTTACAATCGCCCTGAAGGTTCGCAAGGAAATGCCTATAGTGGTAATTTTCAGACCGGCTTTCTTCATTTTGTCCACCCATTTCATGACGAATTCATGGTCAATGTCATTAAATGTAACATTCTTGCCCATGATTCTGGTAAAACGGTTTCGTATGTCTTTGTTGCAACGAGCCGTTCCAGCCTTATCGTTATCACGTTTAGCCTGAATGATTTCATCCCAGATAGAATAGATGGTGACATTTTCCTCAACAATACCATTATATCTATCTTTCATTCGACTCAAAGAAAATGTGCCAGCGTCAACCAGCTCATATACCAAGGGCTTTATATTGGCAATATGCTTTTTTAGATTAGATCGTTTTTCGGAGTCGGCTCTCACTCTTGTACTTTGTTCATGTTTACACATTTCAAGCCACTCATTCCATGTATATTTTTCACCTACAGGAAGGTAGAGGCGCTTGGATTCTTTTGTGACCCTCAAAACAATGGGCAGCAATTGAGACTGGTCGTGTTCTGTGGGACGACCAGCATCATCACGTTTCGTAACGACCCATTTGCGTGTATCTATGGTTAGCGACACATAGACACCCTTGTAGTTGAAATTGGCTAAATCAGCCGATTCGGTGAACATGAACTTCTTCTTTGGCATAGCTAAACCCTTTATTTATCGATGTTTGAGAATGATTTTTGGTGAACATGAGGTGAACATAGACCTCTAAATTCGGTGCAAATTTACGACATTTTCTGCAAACTACAAAATTTATAACTCGCTTATTTAGCGATATTTAGGATTATTTGTAATTTCATGAAATTACTATGGAAAAGACTCATAATCTGGAGGTCACAGGTTCAAGCCCTGTCTGGTCCACAATGAAAATCAAGCCCTTGCGAGAAGCTCGCAAGTGCTTTTTTCATGTCTGCGTAAACAAACGGCTTGAGTTCAGAAATTAGCCTCATGGAAAGTCATATCGCTTCATTGAGTATGTTATCCATCCCTTTATCCTGTGTAACCATTCATTTTTGCATAGGAATTGGACCTCGATAGGTCAAAACAGGTGTAAAACCACCAAAAACACCACTTAAATGTTATATTTCCGTAAAAAAATTACGGAAATTAAAAACTTTATTGTATCTTTGCCACAGAAATTAAAAAAATAAGGTTATGCTCATTAAATTTGCCGTAAAAAACTTCCGTGGTTTTGCCGAAAGAATAGAATGGGACTTATCACATCCCAGCAATTACTCTTTCAACACATACGCTGTCAAAGATGGAGTAATTAAGAATGGTATTATCTATGGACCAAATGGTTCAGGTAAGACAAACTTCAGTGTAGCACTATTTGATATAGTAAATCATCTTACACAGAAATCCAAAAAACCTGACTACTATCAGAACTTTGTTTATGGAGGTGCTTCCAGTTTGAGCGTAGATTTTGAGTATACGTTTAAATTTGACAATCAAACAATTGAATACAAATACTCCAAAAATGTATTTGGGGCACTTGTAAAGGAAGCACTGATTGTTGATGGCGTGTCCGTATTCAAGCGGAGGATAGATGCACTTGAACTCGATGAGAAACAATTCCCGATAAATCCAGATGCAAAACGGAACCTGCAAATGAATGCCAATAGTATTTCTATTGTGAACTACCTGCTGACATCTTATCCTCTTGCCCATGACCATTATTTGATACAAATGCGCAATTTTGTCAATTCAATGTTGTGGTTCAGGTGCCTGAAAGTTAATGAATATATGGGGTTCGACAATGTTGCTACAATCCTTGATGAATACATCATCAAAAATAGATTAGTAAAGGACTTTGCTGATTTCCTTTGGGAAATTAGTGGGCAAAAGTTTGAATTTGTTCCATCTAGACAGACAGACAAAATTCTTTTCTGCAAGATAGGGAATGGTGTTATAGCTTTTGACTTGATAGCTTCAACGGGTACACAATCATTGAAGTTGTTATATTTCTGGCTAAAAAAGATGAACGAAGCATCCTTTGTCTTTATCGATGAATTCGACGCTTTCTATCATTTCAAGTTGGCTTTTGAAGTATGTAAGCAATTGTTCAACCTTAATTGTCAGGTCTTCACGTCATCTCACAATACCTATTTGATGACAAACGATTTGTTGCGCCCTGACTGTAACTTCGTTTTGCAGAACAACAAGATCAAGCCATTGCACGCTTGCACAGAGAAGGAACTGAGATTCGGGCATAATATTGAGAAACTATTCCGCGCTGGAGCATTTGAAGTATGATACTGTTTGTATTTGAAGGCAACGACGATAAGACTTATTTCGAGTCTATCAAACAGCTTTTCTTCCCAGAGAAGTTTGATACCTTCGTGTGCACGTACAATAGTAATATATACTCACTCTATACCAAGCTTATGGAGCATGATGCTCTCAATGGAGCATTTGAAGTGGATACAGTATCCGTGCTTAAGGAAATCCTACTTGAAAAGGGTGATGAAACCCTGAAAGACATTCGAGAGGATGAAGTTTCTGAAATCTATCTGTTCTTTGACTATGATTTCCAAGAAAAGGCCAGAACCCTTGAAGAGAACAACAAGAGGCTTTCTGAGATGCTGGACTTCTTTACGGATGAAACAGCGAATGGTAAGTTGTATATCAATTACCCGATGGTAGAGTCGCTCCGCTACACAAAAGAGTTACCAGATAGTGACTATTGGACATACACCGTGACACGTCAACAATGCCAGGAAGTAAGATTCAAACACCAAGTTCATGAATTCTCTTTCTATGGCGGAAATTTGGAATATATCATTCTCACCATCAAACCAGCTGATGACGAGACGAAAATACAAGAGAAGATAGATGGCGCAAAGACGAATTGGAAGCATCTTGTTGTTATGAATGTCAGTAAGGCAAACTACATCTGTAACGACAAAAATGAAGTCCCCGATGAGTCCGATAGTCAACAAGCTGTTTTTAGCAATCAACTCTCCAAATATGTCAAGACGGATGAATGTAAGGTTGCTATACTTAATGCATTCCCCATATTCCTCTTCGACTACTTTGGAAGAAAAATAATTAACGAAATCAAACTACCATAAATATGGCAAAGAAAGTAAAAGAAGAAACACTGAACCTTGACAACATCTTGTTCAAGTGTCGAGATATATTAAGACAAGCAAAGAACTCTGGTTCGTTCTTTGAAAAGCGTGATATGATGCTGACTCTCGTGTTCCTCCGCTTTATGGGCGAGAAATACGAGGATGGTGTGGCTTCACTTCGTCAACGACTCATTGAGGAAGGGCTAGATCCAGATAACGAGGAGATTATCAAGGCTTTCTTCGATGATGCCACTTTTGCAGATGGCAGTTTCGATTTGCCGGTAGAGGCTCGTTGGTCAACTATCATCAATACGGCTGCACCTCAACTGAATGTGGCACTTGATACGGCTCTGCGCAGTATCGGCGAAACGAACCCTACACTGAAGGGCTGTTTCGTGGAAGGTACGTTCACCCAGCGCAATCTTGGAGCCAACGACATGAAGAAGATTGTGGACGAGGTCAACAAGATTAGCCACAAGACTTTTGGTGAGGAGAAGGACCTGATAGGCCGCGTATATGAATACTTCCTGAAGGAGTTTGCTGTTAATGCGACGAAGGAGGAAGGTGAGTTCTACACACCACATGATGTAGTTCAGCTCATAGCTACTGTTATAGAGCCGTTCGACGGCACATTGTACGACCCATGCTGTGGTTCCGGCGGTATGTTCATTCAGAGTACCGACCTGGTAAAAGCCAAACAAGGCGACATCAGTCGTATCAATGTATATGGACAGGAGAAGGAAGCAGCCACCTACCGTTTGGCAAAGATGAACCTCGCTCTGCGTGGCATCAGTCATAACCTGGGTTCGGAAAGCGATTCCACTTTCACCAACGACCTGCATAAAGGTCTTTACTTTGACTATATCATGGCAAATCCTCCTTTCAACTTGAAAGGTTGGTATAATGATAACCTGAAAAACGACCCTCGTTGGACTGATTATGCCACTCCACCTGAGAGTAATGCCAACTATGCGTGGATTCTTCACATGCTATCTCACCTGAAGCCACTTTCGGGTGTGGCTGGTTTCTTATTGGCAAATGGAGCATTAGGTGATACGGATGCCCTTGAAATCCGCAAGGAACTAATAAAGAACGACAAGGTTGAAGCGATTATCATCTTACCAAGGGAATTGTTCATAACTACAGATATCAGTGTTACCTTTTGGATTCTCAATCAGAACAAGAAGGGTGGAAAGTATCATGGTCGGCAACTTCGTAACAGAGAGCACGAAATTCTCTTTATGGACTTGCGCCAATGGACTGAGAACCCTGTTAAAGGCGAGCAAAAGAAAAAGGTGCGCCTCATTACGGAGCAGATTCAACGCGTGGCAGACATCTATCATCAATGGCAATCGGAGGGAACGGACGGCAACAACTTTGCTGTGCCAGAACTATATCGCAGCGTGGGCATTGACGAAATTGAACAGAACAATTGGACGCTTGTGCCAAGCAAGTACATCGAGTTCATCGACCACGATTTGGAGATAGACTATCCCAAAGAAATGGCTCGCATTCAGCAGGAGATGAGAGAACTAATGCAGCGCGAGAAAGAATCACAAACAATGCTTGAAGAGGCGTTTAATGGTATTGGCTATGGGATTGAATAAGTATAAATTGGGGGACCTCGTTGAATTAACAGACGAGCGTAATTCTATGGGTAGATATTCGCTTGAGGATGTAAAGGGTATCTCTACAGAGAAAAACTTTATAGAGACAAAAGCGAATATGGATGGCGTTAGTTTAGACTCCTATAAAGTAGTAAACTATAGAGACTTTGCATACGTTCCGGACACGTCACGGCGTGGTGACAAAATTGCCCTTGCATTTAATAATAACTCCCGCTCAGTTTTAATATCCTCAATTTATACTACATTCAAGTGTAATCGTTTAGACTTGTTGGTACCAGAGTTTTTATACATGTTCTTCAATCGTCCAGAGTTTGACCGCTATGCACGTTTCAATTCGTGGGGAAGCGCTCGTGAGACATTCTCATGGGAGGATTTCTGTGATTTAGACATCACTCTCCCATCCATTGAACAGCAACGCAAATACGTTGATGTATATTTGGCTCTCCAAAATAATCTTGCTGCCTATCAAAGCAAAGTGGAAGAATTGAAACTCGTTTGTGATGGGTATATTGAGGATTTAAGAAGAAGGATGAAATGCGAAAAGATAGGTCCATATATCAGACCTTGCGATGAACGAAATTCAGACCTCAAAATCAAATTGGCCCAAGGAATTACTAATGATAAAGAATTTGCTAACCCAAAACAAGTTGCTGATGCGGAAACAAGTGCCAAAATTGTTCGTAAGGGACAGTTTGCATACAATCGAGCAACCACAAGGAATGGCGAAAAGATTTCTATTGCCTATAGAACAGCTGAAGATTGTGTTGTTTCATCTGCATATCAAATATTTGAAATATCAACCAAAGATAAGTTATATCCTGAGTATCTTATGATGTGGTATAAACGATCTGAATTTGATCGATATGCAAGATACATGTCCAAAGGAAGCGCGCACGAATTCTTTGAGTATGAAGACATGGAAAATGTCCAAATTCCGATTCCGTCATTGGAAACACAAAAAGCCATTGCTTCCATCTATAATGTCTATAAAGAGCGTCAGCGCATAGCAGAAGCACTCAAAGAACAGCTTAAAAATATATGCCCGGTTTTGATACGGGGAAGTTTAATGGAATAATAAAAAGGAGGAGCAATTATGATATACATAAAGTCATTGCATATAGAAAATTTCAAATGTTTTGAAAACATTGATATTGATTTTAATAAAAACACTAATATACTTGTTGGCAATAATGAGGCTGGTAAAAGTACAATTTTGGAAGCTGTCAATTTATGCCTTTCAGGATTGACTAATGGAAGATACTTAAAAAATGAAATCAATGAGTTCTATTTTAATACGTGTGTTGTCAATAGATTTCTTCATAATCCGAATGAACAGCCACCGCATATTTTGATAGAATTATATCTAGATTCTGATGAAGCAAATAAAGACCTAGAACTTATCAAAGGCACTATAAATACAAGAAAGGATAATTGTCCTGGAGTTAAATTGAAAATTTCTTTTGATGAAAAATGTAAAGAAGAATACGAACTATACAAGCAAAAAAGTGGAAGCAAGAATTTCCCTATTGAGTATTATAAAATAGACTGGCTAAATTTTGGTAATATTCCCATAACATCTCGTTCTATTCCACTGAAGCCAAATCTAATAGATTCTTCATGTGCAAAGTATAAAAACGGAAGTGACTACTACATTTCACGTATTGTTAGTAACCAATTAGATAAAAAGGAACAGGTTGCATTAATGCAGGCTTTCCGAAATCTAAAGAATGATTTCCGGGATGGCAAAGCTCTCCAAACAATAAATAATAAGATCGCACAAAGTGCTAAAATTTCAGAAAAGAAAGTTTCGATTTCCGTAAATACAACTGAAATAAATGCTTGGGAGAGCATATTAAACACATATCTTGATGAGATACCTTTTACACAAGTAGGTCATGGTGAACAAAGTATAGTAAAGACCCATTTGGCTTTATCTAATATTAGAAAAGATATTTCAAATGTCGTACTCATAGAAGAGCCAGAAAACCATCTCTCGCATACTAATTTAAATTGTCTTTTAAAATCCATAGAAGAACACAATCTTGACCGCCAAATAATTCTAACCACTCACAGCAGTTTTGTGGCTAATAAATTAGGTTTGAATAATTTATTATTTATAAATCAACGCATGGTCACTTCTTTTTCTGATGTTGATGATGACACAAAAAAGTATTTTCAAAAATTAGCGGGCTATGAGACTTTGCGTTTGATATTGTCTGATAAAGCAATTCTTGTTGAAGGTCCTTCAGATGAGCTTGTTGTTCAAAAAGCATATATGAACGAACACGACGGACATCTTCCAATACAAGATAAAATTGATGTTATTTCAGTAAAAGGAGTACAGGCACGCAGATTTCTTGCTTTGGCTAAAAATCTGCCAATTAGAATTGCTGTTGTTACAGATAACGACCATGACTATAGGAAAAATATTACCGAGAAATATAAGGATTATTTTTCTGAAAATGTTAATGTGTTTTCAAATACTAATGACAAACAATACACATTGGAGCCGAGTTTCTCAGCATGTAATAATGAACAGGAACTAAAAGATTTTCTTTGTCCTGACTATAATGGAGAAAAAAACATTTCAGATTGGATGGAAGACAATAAATCGGAATGGGCATTAAAAATCTTTTCAGAAGACAATAATTTTGCATTTCCACAATACATAAATGATTGTATAGAATGGATTTCAAAGTAAAAAATACGGTCTATTTAGCCGCAGCAGGTTCTGGGAAGACCACCTTACTGGTAAATAAAGCTTGCGCAGTGCCATCAACAGAATATGTTCTAATGTTAACATATACCGATTCCAATGAACAAGAGATTAGGAATAAGTTTTACAAAGAGAACGATGGAGTAATTCCAAAGAATGTATTTATCATGTCGTGGTTCTCTTTTTTGTTGCAACATCTAATTAAACCATATCAGAATTATGTGACGGATGATTGTTTTGAAATAAAAGGTTTGGCAATGCCCAATAATGAGACAAAAGGCGATAAAAAACAAAAATTCAGACCCATTCGTAAAACCAATTGGGAACAATACTATTTCACAAACAATCAAAGGGTTTTATCAGAAAAATTAAGCGAATTAGCGTCAGAGTGTAATAATAAGTCAAACGGTTTACCAATAGAGCGTCTTACTAATATATTTGAGAACATATACATTGACGAAGTTCAAGACTTGGCAGGTTACGACTTGGAATTGATTAAGTTGTTTTTCCTTTCGAAAAGTAATATTGTTTTAGCGGGAGACCCCCGACAAACGACTTATTTAACAAATCACAATGGAAGAATGAATGAGAAATATAGAGATGGGAAAATCTTGGATTATTTGAAAGATTGTAAACAGCTAGAAGATAAGTTTTCGATAGATACAAATACTTTGAACCATTCATGGCGTTGTTGTGAAGAAATTTGTAATTATGCATCTAAGATTTCTTCTGATTTTCCAAATATGAATTCTAATGCGAATTATCAAAAAGGGAATTGTGGAGTGTTTCTAGTTAGAAAGGATGATATTCTGTCTTTCTATGAGCAAAACAAAAATGTGATGCAATTGCGATGGAGTAAAACTAACAAAAATGTTATTTGCAATAAAGAATGTAAAAACTTTGGTGATTCAAAAGGACAAACATTTGATTTTGTTTTAATATATCCTACAAAAGATATGGTAGAATGGATAGAAAATCACAACATACAATTAAAACCAGAAACAAGAAATAAGTTTTATGTTGCAGTGACAAGGGCACGCTATATGGTTGGTATTGTATGGACAAAAGAAACTTGTTCAGCAACTGATATAAGTTTTTGGAATCCACCTATGTAGAATTATATATAAAAGGCTATGGCAAAATTAAAGAACATCAACGGTCACTTCGTGGAGAGCGATTACGAGAATGCTCTCATTGCTTTCCTTGAACGAGAAGGATGGCAATATCTTTTTGGTGACTCAATAACAAGAGCCAACAGAAAAGAAGTGCTTTATATGGATGACCTGCTTCAGTTCTTAAAGGATAATCACAAGAACGTGAAGGACGAAGAACTGCAACGAATAGCAGATAATGTCAGATTGGTGGGTGCCGATTCTGATTTTGCCACATTGCATAAGGTCTATAAGTGGATGGTGAATGGTGTGCCAGCCGTTGATAAGGACGGAAGGTCAACGACTGTCAACCTGATAGACTTTGCGTGCATAGATAATCCGCAGGCTAAGAATACAAATATCTTCCGAGTAGTCAATCAGTTCACCGTGGAATACATGAACAATGGCGTGACAAAGAATCGTCGTCCTGATGTTCTGCTATATGTAAACGGAATCCCCGTATGCGTAATAGAACTGAAGAACCCAGCAGATGCCAATGCCACGATTGAAGATGCTTGGGAGCAAATCAACATCCGCTATTGGCGAGATATTCCAGGACTTTTGCACTATTGTCCGTTGGCTTGTATCAGCGATGGAGTTAAGACTCGATTAGGAACAGTCCGAACGCCTTACGAACATTTCTATGCTTGGCGGCGCGTAGAGAATGGTGACAAGGTAAGCACCATGCCTTTCGACGAGTTGGAGACAATGGTGAGAGGCGTTTATCGTCCTGAAAGGTTTTTGGAGATATTCAGGGACTATGTATATTTCCAAGATGAGAACTTTGACAGCGATGAAAAAGAAATAGTATGCCACTACCCACAATTCTTTGCTACACGACTGCTCAGGGAGAGTGTCATCAAATCGGTGAAGACAAAAAGCGGCAAGGGCGGCACATACTTTGGAGCCACTGGCTGCGGTAAGACCTATACTATGGCATTCCTTGCCCGACAACTTTCGTTGCGTTGTGCAGCAGAGATAGGTTCGCCTACCATACTGATGATTGTTGACCGCGAAGACCTTCAGAAGCAAGGAGCAAAACTCTTTACCAAAAGTACAGAATTTCTGGGTTTGGGCGAGGTTTCGGTTGTGCCAAGTCGAAAAAAGCTTCGTGAAGAACTTAGTCTGAGAGACAGCGGTGGTTTCTTCATATGTACTATCCAGAAGTTCTGCGACAGGAAGGATGACCCGATAGGTCTTATAAATGAACGAAGCAACATCATCTGCTTCAGCGATGAAGCACACCGCACACAGATAGAAGGCTCAAAGCGTATTCAGTTCAGCGAAGATGCTGACGAGAATATGCGGGCTATGATATCAAAACCATACGCTAAAGTGCTGCGTGAAGCCTTGCCGAATGCAACATTCGTAGGCTTTACAGGAACACCCATCGCAGAAACCTATCAGACTTTCGGTGACGAGATAGACCGCTATACAATGGATCAGGCTGTTGCCGACAAGATAACTGTGCCCATCAAGTATCATCCACGTATTGCCAAGGTGTTGCTGAATCAGGAGAAAGCCAAAGAGATCGAGGCTTATTATGCCAAGTGCGCAGACGAAGGTTCGACCAAAGAGGACATTGCAAAGAGCAAGAAGGCCATGAGTTCGTTAGAGATGATTCTTGGCGAGCCCGACCGTCTGGAGAAACTTGCCGTTGATATACATGACCACTACGTATCTTCCGTAGCCAACGACCCAGACAGAGTGCAAAAAGCAATGATAGTATGCTCAAATAGGAAGATTGCTTACGACTTGCTATTGAAATTCAAGGCTCATTATCCTGAATGGTTTGATGAGAGGAAAACGCCAAAAGGTGTCAAAGTATCGCCAGAAGAGCTTAAAGAGCTGAAGGAAATGCCGACTATCGCTATGGTAGCCAGCGTGGGAAGCAATGACGTGGCTGATATGTACAATTATCTTGGAGGGGTGAAGAACGACCAACGTTCGGAAGACTTGGATGCAGCTTTCAAACAAGAACGTTCCAATTTCCGCATTGTCATTGTTGTGGATATGTGGATAACGGGTTTCGATGTGGAATGTCTTACCTACATGTATAACGATAAGCCGTTGCAGAAACATTCTTTGATACAAACCATCAGCCGTGCCAACCGAAAATTCCCCGGCAAGGAGTATGGCTTGATAGTTGACTATATCGGCATTCGTGACCAGATGTTGGAAGCCAGGAAGATGTATGGTGGGGACAATTCCGTGGCATTAACTGAAGATGACATTGAACAGGCTTCTCTCATCTTCCGTGAGTACATGGAGATTCTGAAGGCTTTGTTCAGAAATTATGATTTGACCCCATTCCTGAATCCGGAGACAGACCCAGCAACAAGATACACTCTGTTGGCAAAGGCAGCGGAGTTTGTCTTCTCGTCAAACGAGAACTTCAACTCTGTCAGCAAGGATGGGAAGAAAACGAAGAAAGTTACCTTCAAGACTTATTTCCTGCAAAACGTGAAGAGGATGCGAAAGGCTTACGACCTTTGTCAGCCTTCTGGAGAGCTCAGCGAGGAGGAGTCGGCATTGGCACAATGCTTTATGGCTATTGCCGGTATGGTCTATAAAATGAATGGAACCGATGCTCCAGACACTGACACCATGAATCGCCGTGTGGCAAAGATGGTGGAAGAGGCCTTGAAGTATAACAATGTGGAGAGCATTCTTGAAGAGGGTGAGGAAATGGACATCTTTGGACCTGAATTCACCGAAAGGCTTGAAGACATCAAGATGCCAGCTTCAAAACTGGAGACATTGATAAAACTTCTTCGTAAGCAAATAACAGAATATGGTAGGACCAATCAAGTAGCATCGAAGAAATTTCAGGAAATGTTGGAGGCTACCATTCAGGAGTACCACGACAGACGCAAATTTCTGTCCGAACAAGAGGCTGGAGCTACGCAAGAAGCCACTGCGGAAAGTATCATCAAAAATGCCACTGAGCAGGCTCTGAACATTCTCAAAGGTATGCAAGCCGACCGTGAGAGTTTTCGTAAGTTGGGGCTTACCTTTGAAGAGAAGGCATTTTATGATATTCTGATTCATCTAAGGGACAAAAACAACTTCGAATACGGAGAAGACAAGGAGATGGATGGTATTGTTGTCAATGATAAATGTAAAAGTCTTGCATGTAAGATTCGAGACATCATTGATGCAAAATCGTCATTTGCCGATTGGCTCAACAATCAGCGAGTTCGTGACCAGTTGAAACAAGACATCAAGATTTGCCTTGTTAAGAATGGCTATCCGCCTCAGTACACTCCAGAAGTGTTCCGCGAAGTAATGGAGCAGGTGGAGAATTTCAAGGAGAACGAGGATGTGGAAGATAATGATGTAAAGACTACTTCTGTGGTTTCCATGTATCCCCTGATTGAGGAGGAAGGTGAGATGATGATGGCCGCTGAGCCATTTGAGTGCTATAAATGGAATCGCTTTGACCAAAACATTATTGATTTCTTTGGGGATGATAAAACCATCCTTGTGGGGTGTGCTAAGAATAAGAAGCAAAAAGATTGGATTCTTTCGCATAATATGTATAATGTTAGGCTTGGCAAAACTAAGGGATCTATGGAAGAGCATAGAGAGATGTTTGGAAGAACGTCTTTGTTAGTCCTATATGATTTTGGTAAACCAGATAAGCTCTCAGCCTATACGATTACAGGGCATAAGGAGATGGGTAGGGATGAACTGAAGGCGATGGACTATCCTAACAAGAATCCACGTAAGAGCTATATGACTTTCTCGATAAAACAACTTGACATCGATTTAAGTCTTTTGGCTAATCATCGTCTAATAGAGAAACTGATAGAGATAAATCCAGAAAACGAAAAAGGTACACCAGTGTTTATAGAACCATGACTTCAAATAAATGAATATACTCTTAGATACCAATATCATCATCCCATTGGAAGATACAAGCAGAATTCTTGATTCTTCCTTTGCTGAACTTCGGAAACTATCCGCAGAACAGCAACATTGTTTGTATATTCACCCTATACAGTTTGAAGATATTAAACGCGATAAAAAGTTACTGGCATACGTCGGACTTCAGAGAAAGCCTGATACTTTTTTATCACAAACGTCCAAGTTAGGCGGCGTTTCGGAATAAAAAATAAATGATTTATTTTGTTCTTCACTCAACTTGCACTAACTTTGGATAACTTACTCTCGTTCGATAATAAAAACAAAAACATGTGTTTTATTTTGTATTATCCTCACTTAATCGCTTTGACTGTCGTCCAAGTTAGGCTGCGTTTCGGAATAAAAAATAAATGATTTATTTTGTTCTTCACTCAACTTGCACTAACTTTGGATAACTTACTCACGTTCGATAATAAAAACAAAAACGTGTGTTTTATTTTGTATTATCCTCACTTAATCGTAACTTTGCAGGCAGAAAATAAATGACAGAAGAATATGGAGCAGAAAAAGTATAAGCGGACGACAGTCACATCGGCATTGCCTTATGCCAATGGGGGTATTCATATCGGACATCTGGCGGGTGTATATGTGCCTGCAGATATTTATGTGCGTTACCTGCGTTTGAAGAAAGAGGAGGTGATGTTCGTCGGTGGTTCTGACGAACATGGCGTGCCTATCACTATCCGTGCCCGAAAGGAAGGGGTTACGCCTCAGGATATCGTTGACCGCTATCATCAGCTTATTAAGGATTCGTTTGAGGAATTTGGCATTTCGTTTGATGTCTATAGTCGGACGACGAGTAAGACGCATCATGAGATGGCGTCGGCTTTCTTTCGCAAACTATATGATGAGGGGAAGTTGACGGAGGAAACGACGGAGCAGTATTATGACGAGGAGGCTCATCAGTTTCTGGCTGACCGTTATATCACGGGTGAATGTCCGCATTGTCATAACACGGGGGCTTATGGCGACCAGTGTGAGAAATGTGGGCGCGACCTCTCGCCAACGGAACTGATCAATCCGAAATCGACCATCAGCGGTTCGGTGCCTGTCATGAAGGAGACGAAGAACTGGTATCTGCCGCTCAATGAATATCAGGAGTGGCTAAAAGAGTGGATTCTCGACGGGCATAAAGAGTGGCGTTCGAATGTCTATGGGCAGTGTAAGTCGTGGCTTGATATGGATCTTCAGCCTCGGGCGATGACCCGCGATTTGAACTGGGGCATCCCCGTGCCGGTTGAAGGGGCTGAGGGAAAGGTGCTCTACGTGTGGTTTGACGCACCTATCGGCTATGTATCCAATACGAAAGAACTGTGTGAAAGCAATCCCACTCGTTGGGGCGATTGGCAGAAATGGTGGCAGGATGAGGATACGCGGCTCGTTCATTTCATCGGTAAGGACAACATCGTGTTCCACTGCATTATCTTCCCCGTAATGATGAAGGCGCACGGTAGCTATATCATGCCTGACAATGTGCCTGCTAATGAGTTCCTCAATCTGGAGAACGACAAGATTTCCACTTCGCGCAATTGGGCAATCTGGCTGCACGAATATCTCCGCGACTTCCCGGGGAAGCAGGACGTGTTGCGCTATGTACTCACTGCCAATGCGCCGGAGACGAAGGACAATAACTTCACATGGCGCGATTTTCAGGATCGTAACAACAACGAACTGGTGGCGGTATATGGCAACTTTGTCAACCGTGCGCTGCAACTCACTAAGAAATATTGGGATGGCGTGGTGCCGGCATGTGGCGAACTGACCGATGTGGACCGCCATGCGATAGAGGAGTTTAAAGATGTCAAGGCGAAGGTGGAGAACCTTCTTGATGCGTTCAAGTTCCGTGATGCACAGTTTGAGGCGATGAACCTGGCGCGTATAGGTAATCGCTATATTACGGAATGTGAGCCGTGGAAGGTGTGGAAGACTGACCCGAAGCGTGTCGAGACGATTCTTTACATCTCGTTGCAGCTGGTTGCCAATCTGGCTATCGCTTTCGAGCCGTTCCTGCCGTTCTCTTCGAAAAAGCTGCGCGAACTGATCAATATGGCGGATTTCGACTGGAGCCAGCTCGGACAGACTGATCTGCTCCCCGCCGGACACCAGCTGGCAGAGCCCGCTTTGTTGTTTGAGAAGATTGAAGATGAAACCATTGAGGCACAGCTCAAGCGCCTTGACGACATTCGCAAAGCCAATGAGGCAGCCAACTATCAGGCGGCACCCATCAAGGAAACCATCGCATTCGAGGACTTCGAGAAGTTGGATATCCGTGTCGGGCACGTCAAAGCATGTGAGAAGGTCAAGAAAGCCAACAAACTGTTGAAGTTCACACTCGATGACGGCAGTGGCACCGACCGCACCATTGTCAGCGGCATAGCCAAATATTACGAGCCGGAAGAGTTGGTAGGCAAAGACATCCTTTTCATAGCCAACCTTGCTCCCCGCCAGCTGATGGGCATTGAGAGCCAGGGCATGATTCTCTCTGCCGAAGACTGCGACGGAAGTCTCAGCGTTACCACTCTGCTGAAAGGTGTAAAGCCTGGTTCGCAAGTGGGATAGACATTATTATTGCAATATAAAAGGGGCACCTCCAACTTTCGGAGGTGCCCCTTTATTTTGTTGTTTTATTCCGGAAACATTATTCCCCAGTCGGTCTGAGGCTGCTTAGGGTTTGTTTTGCTGTCTTTTCACTCGCAGTTTGAGTCGTTCGATGGCTTTGTCGAGCGATTCTGTGGGTTCGATGATGTTGTCTGCTCCCCAGAAGTTGGGGTCGTTAAAGTATTCCACTTTGTCGTAGAGTTTGTCTCTCCTGCTGAACGAGTCGCGTCCCCGAATGGGTCGTATGGCTTCCTCCTGCCGGTCGGTGACGACAAATTCGCTGATAACGGTGAAGGGCGACGAGAAGAGTTTCCGCTTCCAGTCGCAGTTGAACCGCATCACATTGCGGATGTAGCTCAGGTGGGTCTCGTCTTGCTCGGTGCGATAGTCGATGACGAAACTGAGTTCCCGTGGTCGGAAGCGGAGTGAGAGGGGTTTATGGACAAGCATGGAGGTGGTGGCACGTCCGGGATGGCTCATGTCCAACTCCATCTCCACGCGGGTGAAGGCGAGTGTCTGCTGGTCGATGTAGAGCGTTGCGAAAAACAGGGCGTAGAGGCGTTGTATGTGTGGTGTCATCTTGACGACATATTGCATTCTGTCGCCGAGCATGACGGGGTTGTCCAATTCGAAGTGATAGTTGGGCATATCGTCTTCATAGAAGAGCATCTCGTTGTTTTTCAGCACGTCGGCAATGACGGGCATCGTGGGACCGCCCATCAGTTTCACGCCCAGCGTGTCGGCGGGCTTCATGTTCAGCAGCCGTCTGCCTCGCGTGATGGCAACGGCATCCTGATTGGTGTTTTGCATGGTGTAGGGCGTTTTGTAAACATCGACCACTGCCTCGCTGATTGAGATGAACTGTCGCCGTTTCTGCACGGTTTCGCGGTAGAAGCCTTTGTAGAGCAGGGGCACTGTGCTGTAGTTTCCAGGTACTTTCTGGAGCGCCTTTCTTACGATGTCCTCCGGCGATAGCGGCGTGACTGTGATTTCGTTGAGGCGGATGCTGTTCGGCAGCAGGTTGATTTCTATCCGCTGCTGCTCGGTGTTGCTGAGCGCGATGCGTCTGGTTCTATATCCCAACATGGATGCTTTGAGTTGGTCGGGGCGACGGTTCAGTTTGATGGTGAACAGTCCCTGTTCGTTGGTCACGGTTCCTGTACCGCCGATGGTCACACTGACGTGCGACAGCGCTTTCCCGTTCGTCTGGTCCTTCACAACGCCACTGACCACATACAGCTGTTGTGCCTGCATCACCGTGAAGGCGGCAGTCATGATGAGGAATATAACAAATCTTTTCATAGGCATCTCGGTTGGTTCATGTGATAAGGCAAAGATAGCACAAAAAAATGAAATTCCCAATTATTTGTCACTGTTTTTTACTTCGTTGGGGTGAGGATGATGAAAAAGCGGGGCAGACTTCCTGGAAAGTCTGCCCCGCTTTCTTTTGTGGCTGCCGGTCGTTATGGCTTGATATAGCTTTTCAGCGCTTCAACGTATGCCTCGAAAGCCCGCAGTCCCTGTTGTGTGAGACGGCAGGTGGTACGCGGTTTCTTGCCGTTGAACGATTTCTCTACCTCAATATATCCTGCTTGCGACAGCTTGTCTAACTGCACACTGAGGTTGCCGGCGGTTGCTCCTGTCTGTTCTTTGATATAGACGAAGTCTGCCTCCTCAACATTGATGAGCAGAGAGACGACTGCCAGTCGAAGCTCGCTGTGGAGTAGGGGGTCTAATGTTGGGAACAACATGCTGCGTCCTCCTTATTTTTGATTCTGAAAATGAACGATAAGACCAGGGATGACAAGTCCGATGAAAGCTACGCCAGCCATTACATACATCTGCTCGACCCAAGGATAATGCATAGCCAAAAAGTAGCCGCCAACACCTGCGATAATGCCGCAAATCAGGAAAACACGGCTTTTCAGCACGAAGCCTGTGATTGTAGAGCCAAAGCCGTAGCACAAACAAATGACGCTCGTGATGTTGATATAGACCTGCTTGTCGGGAACAACCCATTCGGCAGGAATCCAGCCCACCCCAGCCATGAAAAGTGTCCAGCCAATCAGCGAAGCGATGATGCCAAACGTAGCCCATACATGCCCGATTGTCTTGCCGACAAAAGATGGAGGGGCATTCTCCTGTCGCTTTTCGATAATAAGGTTGCCAATCAGTCCGATTATCGCCATCAGGCACCACAGGGCATTCCATACGGGGCCGCCGTGATGTTTCCATAAGTAGGCAATCAACAAGGCAAAGATGGTGACAAGCAGTCCCCACCAAATCATCGGTAGTGCCGAATTTTTCTTTATCATGCGCTGACTCTGTTCTATTTGTTCTGCGATGATTTCCAGACTGCGCTCGGCAGTCAGTTTGTTATTGTTTTCCATGTTCTCAGTCGTTTAAGTTGATAAATTCCGTGATTACTCTCTCTTTGCCGTCAGGATAGGTGCTATGCGCACCAGACGGCTCTTTTGCCACGCACATGGTTGATAGCGCCACGGCGATAATGGGCAGTTGAATGATTGCTGTCATAAGCCATTTTTTTAGGTTCATTACTTTTTTACATTTTGTGGTGTGGTGTTCGAACACGGTGCAAAGATAAATAAGTTTATAATATAAACCAAATTATTTTGTAAATTTCTTCCTTTCAGGACGTATTTTTAACATTTTCGGTGTGAATCCTGTCGGTTTTCGTAGGGTCAGGGAGTGGGGTGGAGGAGTTTTTCTGAAATGAAAAAGTGGACTTTCCGGGCGTTCCGGTCAGGCATGGTGATGCTTGTATAAACATACAGGAAAGGACGTATAAATATGTAGTAGAACTTTCGTTTTCCAAAAGTTCAACTTTTGGAAAGCACTATTTAATATATTGAAAATCAATGGTTTGTAAATAGCATCTCGGTCGTTCTGCAATTGCATGAATATACAATCGGGGCGAGACGCGAAGCAGACGGTTTTGACAAAAAAACGGGTCGATTGGTGTATCGACCCGTATAAAGGAGAATTACATATATATTATATAATGAGGATAGTCTTTTAGTCTTCTATGCCGCTTCCGTATCCGCTTCCTGCCGCCGGGTCATCGTTTTGCATGTTGTTGTCCTGGCGTTGTCTCTTACCCTTCATGTTGCCGAAGTTCCAGGTGACGGTGAGGTTCACGTTGCGTCCGTTGCGCCAGAATTTCTGGTGGCGCTTGAATCCGTCACCTTCTGTCACGATTTCCCATTTCCGGGTGTTGAACACGTCACGACAGTTGAGGGCGATGGTGAGTGCTTTGTTGAAGAAATTCTTGCGTGCACCGATTTCCACTCCCCAGTTAGGCTTTCTGTAGCCTTGTGTGATGACCTGTTTTGCGCGGTAGCTTCCTGTCACTTGGAATGTCATGTCGTATGGCAGGATGATGGATGCCATTGAGCGGATGTTCCATGTGAAGTTGTCGTTTCCTTCGCCCGTCACGGTCTGTCCGTCGATGTCATAACTGAATCCGTTCAGCTTGTAGTAGTAGGCATTGGCAGTAGTCGTGAGGTCGAGTATGCGGAAGAATTTGTTCTTGAGCACCATTTCCAGACCTGTGCTTTGGCTTTTTGCCACGTTTCGGTTGGTCTGGTACATCACGCCGTCCGTGGAACTTTGCCAGCGGATGCGCTGGATGACGTCGGTCGTCGGTCGGTAGTAGGCGCTGAGCAACAGGGAGTGAGCCGGCCACTGTTTCAGATAGTTGAGTGAGAACGAGTGGGAGTATTCCGGTGTCAGCTCCGGGTTTCCGAACTGTACCATCGATGCGTCCTGCGTGTTTTTGAACGAGTTGAGTTCGCCTCCCCACGGTCTGCGCAGTCGTCGGGTGTAGTTCAGTTGCAGCTGTTGTGTCTCAGTGAGTTGGTACGACATGAATATGCTTGGGAAGAGTTGGAAGTAGTCCTTCTTGAATGCCGGTTCGCGCAGGCTCGGGTCGTGTTCCTGTTCCCATGAATAGCTCTCGGTGTTCACGCGCCAGTATTCTCCGCGCAGTCCGCCCATCAGTCCGAACTTACCGAAGTTGTAGGTCAGTGTCAGATAGAGTGCGTGCACGTCGAGGTCGTAGATGAAGCGGTTGAAATAGGCGCGGTCTTCCACGGCGTTCTTTCCCTCCCACGACGTTTGGTCGAGCCATGACTCCTGCGGTGTGTTCTCGTGCGAGAACCGTCCTTGATAGCCCGTCTGCAGCTTCAGTTTGTCGGTGATAGGATTCTCGTAGTCGAGTTTCATTTCCCACGCCCGGTTGCGTATGAACATGGGGCGGTACTGATAGCTGTAGGTGGTGGGTGTGATGTCGTCGAAATAGTAGGTAGAGTCGCGGTAGTAGTTCTCATTGTCGCTGACCCATCGGTTGAAGTTGACGACAAAGTCGAGGTAGTGGCGGTCGGTGAAGCTGTGGCGGTAGTTGAACTCCCCGTAGTACATGTGCATGTCGCCTTCTCCGCTGTTGTGTCGGTACATGACGTACGTGTCGTTTGGTGCTCCGATTGTGCCGTAGTGGTAAGGCATAATATTATTATTGTCGAACTTTCCGTGCATCATCATTCCGCTGAGCGTGAAGTCGTCCTTCTTCGTGGCGTGCCATGTGATGCCGGCGCGTGTGAAGAGGTTGTTCCCCTGGTTCTTCGACGTGCCGTCATAGTTCTGGTAGATGCCTGTCTTGAGATATTCCTGTCGGCTCATGCTGCCGCCTTTGCCGTTTCGGTGACGGAATCCCAGGTTCAGATAGGCGTCGAAGAGCGAGCTGTTGTAGTTGATGTTCCCGCTCAGATTGGCACCTCCCCGCGTGTTGGCTCCTGCCTGTAAGGAACCATAATATCCCGCTTTCCGTTCCTTTTTCAGGATGATATTGATGATGCCGGCGCTTCCTTCTGCTGAGAATTTGGCAGAAGGGTTGTCGATGACCTCAATGCGCTCGATGCTTTCAGCCGGCAGCTGCTGCAGAATCTGTGCACGGTTGTCGGCAGTCAGTCCGCTGGCTTTTCCGTTGATCCATACTTCCACGCTGGAGTTGCCGCGCAGGGAGACGTTTCCGTCGTTGTCCACCTCTACCGAGGGGATGTTTTCGAGCACTTCCGATGCCGAGCCTCCGGCGTTGGCAATGTCCTGTGTCACGTCGAACGATTTGCGGTCCACTTCCAGTTTCACCGTCGAGCGCTGTCCTGTGACAGTCACTTCGGTAATCAGTTTGGCATCTTCAGCGATGTAGAGTGCTGCATACGTGTGGGCGCGCTTCTCCGGCGTGATGGCGAGGTTGCGCTTCAGCTCCTTATAGCCTACGTACGAAATGTTCAGCGTATATTCACCGTCGGGTATTCCAGTGAGGTTGAATGCACCGTTTTCATCGGTGATCCCTCCTTTTACCATTTTAGTGTCATTACGTTTAGTCACTACGATGTTGACGAACGGCATCGGTTCGTCAGTCGCCTTGTCCAATACTTTACCTTTAATGCTGCCTTGTGCCGCTGCAGTCAGCGTGCCGGCGCATATTGCCAATAGTAATAAAATCCTTTTCATCATGTTGCTTAGACAAAGTTTGTGGGGAGAGGTTTAATTATGTATGTTTTTTTTATTCAATCCGTAGGGGCGATTCGGTGTGTCCGTCCGGTTTTTTTATTCAATGATGAGCGTGGTGAGCCTGTCTTCCCGGAATATTTCGCAAGCCACCTGCTGCAGTTGCTGTGCCGTAACTTCATCGATGCGCTGGCAGAGCGTCTGCATATCTTGTTCGGCAGCGTTGAAGAGCATGGCTTTTCCGAAGTCGAGCGCCATTTGTTCGTGCGACTCCGCTCCCAGAGCTATCTGTCCTTTGATTTGTTTCTTGGCAGCTTTGAGTTGTGTGTCGGTGAGTTGTGTGTCACACATGTGCTGCAGTTCTTTGTGAATCAGTCTGAGACACTTCTGCACGTTTTGTTTTTCGGCAGCGAAGCAGACGCTCCACACCCCTGTGTCGAGGTAGTAGGCGTGGGTGCTTTCCACGTTATATACCAGTGCTTTCTTCTCGCGCAGCATGTTGTTGAACCGGGCGTTGCTTGCAGGACCTCCGAGGATGTTGTTCAGCAGATAGAGGGAGATCCTGTTGGGGTGGTTCAGGCTGTAGCTTCTGCTTCCCACCATGACGTGTGCGAGGTGAGTGTGGTGCTTGAGTGTGATGGTTTCAGCGTGTGTGTCAGTAATTTGTGCGTGAGGGACTGTTACTGCCGGCAAGTCGTCGGCAGGTCGCCCAGGCGTGTATTTCTGCAGCAGGGCAACAAGCTTCTTGAAATCAATGTCGCCATAGGCGAAAAACACGGCGTTGTCCGTCCGGTAGTGTTTGTCGCGGAAACGGCTGAGCATCTGCGGCGTGTAAGTCTTCAGCTGTTGGGTCTTCCCGAGAATGCTGTGCCCGAGCGGATGTCCTTTGAAGAGAATGTTTTCGAACTCGTCGTAGATAAGTTCTGCCGGCGAGTCGTTGAACGTCTCTATCTCATCGCCTACCACGTCGATTTCCTTGCAGAGCTCGCTCTCCGGATAACTGGCATGAAACACGATGTCTGCCAGAATCTCTACCGCCTTGGCGGTGTATTGCTTCAGCAGAGCAGCATAATATACCGTATGTTCTTTGGTGGTAAAGGCGTTGAGCTCTGCGCCCAAAGCTTCGAGCGTATTGGTCAGATGCCAAGCCTTGCGGTGCTTGGTACCTTTGAATGCCATGTGTTCGCAGAGATGTGCTATGCCGTACTCTTGCGGTTCCTCGTGTCTGCTCCCGGCAGCTATCTGGAATCCGCAATACAGAATCGGCGACTCTGCCGGTTGGTGTATGACCCTCAGTCCGTTGGGTAATGTCAGTGTGTTGTATCTCATGCTGTTTTTATTCTCTCCCTCAAAGGGAGCGCTTATTCTCTTTTTGAAAAAAGCGGTGCAAAAGTAAGCAAAGAAATCTGTTTGTCCAAATTTTCTCCATCAGATTTTCTTCACAGGCAAAAGGATAAGTTCCAATAAAAATAAAAAAGGTTTTATTTTGTATTGTTCTCAACTTGCACTAACTTTGAATAAGTTCCTCACGCTCGACAATAAAAATAAAAATGGCTTTTATTTTGTATTGTTCTCGCTAAATCGTAACTTTGAATAAGTTAGGCTGCGTCTCGGTAATAAAAAAGAATGTGATTCTTTTTGTATTTCACTCAACTTGCACTAACTTTGCAGGCGTTATGGTGTTGAATTATATTTGGATCGCATTTTTTGTCATTGCTTTCATCGTAGCATTGGTGAAACTGGTGTTTTTTGGCGATACGGAAGTGTTTCAGCTGATGATGGACTCCACGTTCAAGTCGTCGAAAGATGCGTTTGAGATTTCTTTGGGACTGACGGGTGTGCTGGCACTCTGGCTGGGCATCATGAAGATTGGTGAACAAGGTGGTGTCGTGAACGTGTTTGCACGCATCTTGAGTCCTGTGTTCACAAAACTCTTTCCCGACATTCCGAAGGGACATCCCGCCACAGGCAGCATCTTCATGAATATCTCGGCGAATATGCTGGGACTGGACAACGCCGCTACGCCTATGGGCTTGAAGGCAATGGAACACCTGCAGTCGCTCAATCCGAAGAAAGATACTGCGTCGAACTCGATGATTATGTTCCTCGTGCTCAATACCAGCGGACTGACACTGATTCCGATTTCCATCCTCGTCTATCGGGCACAGCAAGGTGCAGCACAGCCAACCGATGTATTCATACCCATCCTGCTTGCCACTTTCTTCTCGACAATGGCAGGCGTCATTGTCACTTCGCTCTATCAGCGCATCAACCTCCTGAACCGTACGCTGCTCCTCACACTGGGCGGCATGTGCGCCGCCGTGGCAGCCATCATCTGGGGATTCAGTCAGTTGGACAGCATCGCCATGAACACCGTCAGCGTGAACGTGGCAAACATCCTGCTGATGACCATCATTATTGCCTTTATTCTCGCCGGACTGCGCAAGAAAGTGAATGTCTATGAGGCATTCATCGAGGGCGCGAAAGACGGTTTTACGACAGCCGTCCGCATTATTCCCTACCTCGTGGCAATACTCGTAGGCATCGGCGTCTTCCGCGCCTCGGGAGCAATGGATGTGCTCATGGACGGTATCCGCTGGGTGATAGGGTTGACGGGCATTGACACGAGTTTCGTGGAAGCACTGCCCACAGCCTTGATGAAACCCCTCTCGGGTAGCGGTTCGCGCGGCATGATGGTCGATGCCATGTCGGCTTACGGCGCTGACTCGTTTGTCGGCAGACTGAGTTGCATCTTCCAGGGTTCTACGGATACAACGTTCTATATTCTTGCTGTCTATTTCGGCAGTGTGGGCGTACGCTATACACGTCATGCCGTCACATGCGGACTGCTGGCAGACTTAGCCGGTATCATCGCAGCGATATTCATTTGTTATTTCTTCTTCTAAATAAAGTCAAGAGAGTAGCGTATGGCAGAATTGAAGTC